>OHPL01000034.1_pt1 | contig 103199 bp, 99 predicted proteins | sample 1577711 | NCBI WGS metagenome assembly OHPL01 (sample SAMEA3879538, study PRJEB24766) | human gut metagenome | biome: human-associated habitat; feature: feces | place: USA | collected 1985/1987
CACTTGCTTTATTTTCATTCACAGCTGTGAAAATTTTTCATGAGTCGTTGACAACTTCATATTCCCCGCGTATTGATTGCGTTTTTTCATTGACCCATCGACAAATGAAAGGACGGATCAATATGATGATGGAAAACAGAATGATGACAGGTAATCGGGTCGATTGCCTATACCGCGTGTCCACCGACAAGCAGGTGGACTACAACGACAAAAGCCAAGCCGACATTCCCATGCAGCGCAGAGAGTGCCATCGCTTCTGTGAAAAAATGGGCTGGACGATTGTTCACGAGGAACAGGAGGACGGTGTGTCCGGGCATAAGGTTAGAGCCGAAAACCGGGACAAGCTGCAAATCATCAAGGAACGAGCCAAGCAGGGAAAATTCGATATTCTGCTTGTGTTCATGTTTGACCGCATCGGGCGTATCGCTGACGAAACGCCCTTTGTAGTGGAATGGTTTGTCAAGAACGGCATCCGGGTCTGGAGTACGCAGGAGGGTGAGCAGCGTTTTGATAATCACACGGACAAACTCACCAACTACATCCGCTTCTGGCAGGCTGACGGCGAAAGTGAAAAGACTTCAATTCGCACAAAAACCGCTCTCGGCCAGCTCGTCGAGGACGGCGGTTTCAAGGGCGGTCTTGCTCCTTATGGGTATGACCTTGTAAAGAGCGGGCGCTTCAATAAACGCAAGCACGAAGTTTTTGAGCTGGCTGTCAACGAGGCCGAGGCCGCTGTGGTACGGATCATCTTTGACAAATATGTGCATGAGGGTTTCGGCGCTCAACGGATCGCCACCTACTTAAATAATCTTGGCTATCGGGCGAGAACGGGTAAAATGTGGCATCACGCCAGCGTCCGGGGTATCATTTGCAATCTGACATATACCGGGGTGCTTCGCAGCGGCGAAAGCCGCTCCCAAACGCTGCCCCATTTGCAGATCATAGCGCCGGAGCTGTTTGAGGCCGCACAGCACATTCGTACCTCCCGCGCCAACTCCGCCGAACAGGAACGGCGTGTACCGCTGAATACCCGTGGCCAGTCCTTGCTGGCCGGGAATGTCTTTTGCGGGCATTGTGGCTCTCGGCTGGCGCTCACCACCAACGGCAAGGCTTATCCGTGCAAGGAAGATGCTCACCGCATTGTAAAGCGTGTGCGGTATATCTGCTACGGCAAGACCCGCAAACAAACCGAGTGTGACGGGCAGACTGGCTACACAGCGCATATTCTTGACGGTATCATTGACAAGGTGGTGCGGCAGATCTTTGAACGGATGAAAGCGATCCCCAAAAGTGAAATCGTCAATATCCGTTATCGTGAAAAGATGGAAGAACGGAAGGCACTTCTCAAAAGTGCAAAATCAGACTACGCCAAGGCCGCCGCCGAGCTTGATACGCTCCGGGCAGAGGTCATTAAATCTCTCCGGGGCGAAAGTGCTTTTTCGCAGGATTTGCTTGGTTCTTTGATTTCTGACTGTGAGACAAAATGTCTCGAAGTTCAGCACACTATGGAGGCGGCGCAGGCGGCCTACGACGAGGGACAGGCCATGCTGGACGCCTTAAACGCTCAGTATGACGATATTATTTCATGGGCGGATATGTACGACAGCGCCAGCACGGAGTCAAAGAAAATGATTGTGAGCTGCCTGATCCGGCGTGTGGAGGTGTATCGGGACTATCGGCTGCATATCGACTTCAACATTGACTTTGAGCAGTTCAGCGCTGGACTGGACATTTCGGCAATCGCCGCATAAAAAAAGCCCGCTTCAAAAGGGAAGCGGACATAAAACAAAAAACTTGCTTTTTTCAAAGCAAGCATTTATTAAGAATACTCAGCGCACCCGATTGGTGGAGATAAGCGGGATCGAACCGCTGACCTCTTGACTGCCAGTCAAGCGCTCTCCCAGCTGAGCTATACCCCCATATAGTGGGTGCGCTGAGTAATTTCTTATTCAATTAGTGCGGGGGTTGTTTACCGCTTCAACCGGGCTCCCAGCTGAGCTATACCCCCATCGGCGGAATTATTCTATCAGATCTTTTCGGAAATTGCAAGTCTTTTTTTCGGATTTTTGAAAAAAATCTGCGTGGGCGGGCGGAGGCTATGTACGGTCGGCGTTTTCGAGCAGCTGGAGGACGCGGGCCTCGGCGGAAAACAGGGTGTAGAGATCAGCTTCCGTGTTCTCGGAGCAGACGAGCAGGTGCGCTGTTTCGGACGCGGCGGCGTCCGCCGCAGAGACGGGGGAGGACGGCGCGTGGAAGACGCAGTAGCTGTCTGGAGTCTCTGCCTCGGCGGGCAGGAGCGCGAGAAGCGTTTTCTGGCAGGTGAGGGCGCAGAGCGCGTCGTTTGCGCGCGTGAGCGCGCCGGAGAGATCCTCATCGTCTTCTCCTGCTGTGATGCCAATGGAGTGGCCTGCGGCGAGCAGCTCAAAGACCAGCGACGGGTCGGCGAGAATTTCCGCCTCCGTCAGGAAGAACGTTCCGTGCAGCTTGTAGGTTTCCAGCGCAGCCATACTGGCGCGCATGGTCTCGCTGCCGGTGAAGGCGAGGTAGATGGTTGCCGGCTTTTTTTCCGCGGCGGACGGCTCCTGCGTGCCCTGTGAGCCGCTGTTGGGGCGGTCGGTGGGCCTTTCCGGGGACTGCGAGCCGCTCTGGTTCTGCCGGACGCGGTAGGCGATCAGATTTTCGGCCTTTTCTACAAACAGCGAATCGTCATAGACTTCGCTGCCGTCGGTGAAGCGCAGGATCTGATAGCCGCCTGCGGATTCGAGCATTGTGGTCTTGAGGCCGAAATGCGAGGCGCAGAACGTGAGCGGCAGATAGAGAATGCCGCTGCGGTACAGCACGTTCGCGGTCGAGACGCTGCCGCTTTCGTCGCTGACGGTTCCGGCGGCCAGATCGAAGATCATCTGCCGGGTGCGGCTGAGCAGAACATAGGTCTGCTTGGCCTGATTGTACGACGGCGTAACGCCGCACGGCTGGCTGTCGAAGACCTGATAGGGCACGTAGAGCGTGCCGCCGGAGTAGGTCGGGAAGACGCTCAGCGTCAGGGGAATGGTGTCGTTGACGGCGACAAAGAACAGCTCGCCGTCGGCCAGCGCAGGTGTACACAGGCATACGGTCAGCACAAGACACAACAGAAAACAGATCCATCTGCGCAGCTTCATTTCCCCGCCGCCTTTCATTCCAAGATTCCTACACAGTATACCATAAATCGCGGATAAGAGCAAGGATTTCAGTTGCTCCGGAAAAAAGAGTATGATATACTAATCAGAAACCAGAACATTCGGGAGGGACGCGCCATGGAACGGATCGTAAAGGAGAATTATTATCTGGACATCGCCGAGACGGTGCTCGAACGCTCGACGTGCCTGCGCCGGCAATACGGCGCGATCATCGTCCGCAACGACGAGATCGTCGCGACCGGATATAACGGCGCGCCGCGCGGACGGAAAAACTGCTCCGATCTCGGCTATTGCGTGCGCGAGCAGATGCGTGTGCCGCGCGGAGAGCGCTATGAGCTGTGCCGCAGCGTCCATGCCGAGGCGAACGCCATTATTTCCGCCTCCCGCAACGAGTGCATCGGGGGCGACATTTATCTCGTCGGTCACGACGCGAAAACGGGTGCGATCTTGTCCGACGCGACCTCCTGCTCGATGTGCCGGCGCATGATCATCAATGCGGGACTGCGGCGTGTGGTCATCCGCAACACAGAGACAGAATTTACGGTCGTTCCGGTGCAGGACTGGATCGATCAGGACGATACCTTGGAACTGTAAGCATGAAACTGGGAAATTTGGAAATCATGGGCGATCTGGTGCTTGCGCCGATGGCGGGGGTAACGGATCTGGCGTTCCGCACGATCTGCGCGGAATTGGGCGCGGCGGTGACGGTGACGGAAATGGTCTCGTCCCGTGCGCTGATCTATCAGGATAAAAAGAGCAGAAGTCTGCTGCACAAAACGCCGCTCGGCGTCTGCGGCGCGCAGATCTTCGGCAATGACCCGTCCGTCATGGCGGACGGCGCGGCGCTGGCGCTGGAGGCGTCGGGCGCGGATTTTATCGATATCAACATGGGCTGCCCCATGCCGAAGATCGCGAACAACGGCGACGGGAGCGCGCTGATGAAGGATCCGGAAAAGGCGGCGCGGATTGTCGAGGCGGTTGTGCGGGCCGTGCCGGTGCCGGTCACGGTCAAGATGCGCAAGGGCTGGGACAAGGGCTCCTGCAACGCGCCGGAGCTGGCCGCAATGCTCGAGCAGGCGGGCGCGTCGGCGATCGCCGTCCACGGCAGGACGAAGACCATGCTCTATTCCGGCGTTGCCGACTGGGACTGCATCCGCGCGGTCAAGGAGGCCGTGAAGATCCCCGTGATCGCCAACGGCGATATTTTTACGGCGGAGGACGCGGTGAAGTGCAAGGCGCGCACGGGAGCGGATCTGCTCATGCTGGGCCGGACGACGTTCGGCGACCCTTGGGTGTTCGAACAGGCGCAGGCCGCGCTGCGCGGCGAGGCCGTGCCGGAAACGCCGCCTCTATGCGACCGCGTCGATACGGCTCTGCGGCAGTTCCGCCTTGCGGCGCAGGATAAGGGCGAACACATCGCCTGTCTGGAGGCGCGGAAGCATTTCGCATGGTACCTGCGCGGCGTTGCGCACAGCGGCTATTATAAGGAAAAAATTTCGGCGATCTCGACGATGGACGAGATCGAACGGATTGCAGACGGGATCAAGAGAGATTTGGGGTGAAGCTCTTGCAGGATGACAGCCTGATCCGCAGAGCGGCCGCGCAGGACGCGGCTGCGTTTGAGCAGCTGATGCTGCTGCATCAGAAACCGGTCTATAATATTTGCTGGCGCATGGCGGGAAACGCCGAGGACGCGCTCGACCTGTCGCAGGAGGTGTTTCTGAAGCTGTGGCGGACGCTGGCGCAGTATCAGTTTGACGCGGCGTTCTCCACCTGGCTCTACCGGCTGACGCAGAACGTCTGCATTGACTTTTTGCGCAAACAGAAGCGGCAGCAGCACGTTTCGCTCACGTTTTCCGATGATGAGGACGAGGGGAAGGAGCTGTCCGTTCCAGACCCTGAACCGCTGCCGGAGGAACGCGTGATCTTCAACGAAAAGCAGGAGGCCATCCGGAATGCTATGAACGCGCTCCCGGTCGATTTCCGCGAAATTCTGGAGCTTCGCGTGGTGCGGCAGCTGCCGTATGAGCAGATCGCGCAGATCATGGATCTTCCGGTCGGAACGGTCAAGTCGCGTCTGGCGCGTGCGCGGCTCCAATTGAAAAAAAGATTGGACGCCGGGAACTTTTTTGAAACCGGCGCGTCTAAACGCTCGGAATAAACAGGAGGTGGGCGAGCCATGAACTGTGAAAACGCGCTGGAGCTTATGAACCGGGAGCTGGACGAGGCGCTGACAGCGGAGGAATCGGCGGCGCTGCAGGCCCATCTGGACGCCTGTCCGGACTGCCGGGAAACATGGCGGCAGCTGCACGAGCTGGACGCGCTGCTGCAGGAAAGCGAGCTGGAGCCGCCTGCGGCGCTGCACGACGGCGTGATGCGGGCGATCCGGCAGGAGCAGAAAAGGAAGCCGCGCCGCGCCTGGCTTCCCGCTGCGGCCATTGCGGCGGCCGCAGCGCTCGTGCTGCTGGCGGGCAAGGCGGGGCTGATCGCGCTGCCGGGCTTTGAGCAGACCGACGTGATCTCGGTCAATATCGGCTCGGCGGTCGAGCGGATCTTTGCGCAGACCGGTGCGGAAGCGCCGGACGAAGCCGCCGCACAGCAGGCGGCGGAGCTTTCCGCCGAGACAGGGCTGGACGTGCTGCTGGTGTGGAACAGCGGCGTTCCGGCTGAATTGGAAACAACGCCGTATGAAGCGGCGCAGAACGGCGCGCGGCTGTACCGCGTGACCGGCCAGCTGGCACAGGCAATTCTGGACGGATACATCACGGCAGCCTATTCGCCCGACGACGTATTCTCCGATCTGCCGGAAAAGGAAGCGGCATACGTGCTGGTGCTGCCGTGACCGGGCTTGACAGAAGCCCGAAAATATGAAAGAATAAACGCAACACAACGAAAGCAGGTGCCTTTGATGGAAGAAATGACGACCGGTCTGTGCCCGAAATGCGGGCATACGCTGCAAATTCCGGCGGAGCTGGAGCGCTTTTCGTGTATGTACTGCGGCGAACGGCTGACGAAGCGGCAGCTCCTTACGCAGCCGGAGGAAGCGTCTTGTTCGGAGGAGGACTGCGCGGTGAGCTTTGACCATGCCGTGTCGAGGCTGGGCTGGTGCGTGCAAAACTTCCGCGGCTACCAGAAAAAGATCCTGCGCGACGCGTTTTTTGAGGCGTTTGAGACATATGAGACTGGCTGTGCCCCGGTCATTCAGGAGCTGAACAGCGGCGTGCGCCCCGAGCGGCAGACAGAGCTGCTTGACCGGGCCGCCGAGGCCATGCTGGGCGAGCTTTCCGCCGGATGGGAAAAGAAAAACGACATGGAGGACGAAAAGGTCATTCTGGCGATCTTCTTTGTGCCGATGGTGCGCAAGCTGCAGCTGCCGGTCAGCGAGGAATTTGTGTCGCTGCTGCAGAAAAAATGGGTCGAACGGTATCCCAAATCCCCGTTTTATCTGGGCGATTACGAGTCCATTTCCGGCGGCTTCCGCAAGAAGTTCCTCGGACTGTGCTTCATCACGACCGCCGTTTGTCAGGAGCTCGGTAAGCCGGATGACTGCGCGGAGCTTACCGCTTTCCGCGCCTTCCGCGACGGCTATCTTGCAGCGCAGCCGGACGGCGAAGCGCTTATCCGCGAGTATTATAACATTGCCCCCGGCATCGTGACCTGCATCAACACCTGCTCTGACCGTCACGCGTCCTATGAGCGCATCCGTGAGCAGTATCTGACTCCATGCTACGAAGACCTGCTGGCCGGACGCAATGCAGACTGCAAGACCCGCTACGTGCAGATGGTGCGCGATCTGGAGCGGGAGTATCTGAACTGAAGCAAATACTGCCGCAGCCAAGCCTCCCCTGAAAGGGGAGGTGGCTCGGCGAAGCCGAGTCGGAGAGGTCATGCAGCAACGCGCTGCAGATGTTATATTGATTTTTGGCGAATTCGTATGCATTTGCGCATGCAGCTGTAGGGGCCGATGCCCACATCGGCCCATCGGGGAGTTTCGAATTCGCCGAAGATTTCCGTAAAATCGGTGCAGTCTGCGTGGGCCGATGTGGGCATCGGCCCCTACAACGCCTTTAAGAACAGGGTCGGAATTTTTGAGTTGTTCTTAGTTTCGCGGGAAAGATCCAAGAAAACCGAAGCGGTTTTCCTGGTCGCTTCAAGGAGGTCCGGGGGGAAATCCTCTGAAAAAATAAGCAGGGCCCGCTGCATTTTGCGGCGGGCCCTGCATGGTATGGAGCGTTACAGGCAGGTCTGCAGGATGCACAGGATCATCTGCGCGTGGCCACATTCCTCCTCGGCGATCTTCAGCAGCATACAGCGGTGCGTTCCGGCGTTTTCGGCGAGCGCTTCATACGCCTCGTGCGCGGCGTGCTCCTCGGAATAGCGCTGGCGGAGCGTTTCGTTGATGCAGGTGACGCACGGCGCATCCGGCCTGCCGGGACAGGCCTTTTTGCCGGTCTTGAGGAAATAGACCGCGCCGAACTGCTTCGCGTGGCAGGCCTCCTGCCGGGCCATCTCGCGCAGCATCGCCTGCGCTTTGCCCTTCATGCGGCAGGCGAGGTGCGCGTAGAGCGCGCTGTCGGCGCGTTCATCCCGGATCAGCTCGAGAAGCTTTTCGGGCGTCAGAGAATCGGCTGCGGCGCTGCCGGAGCCGGTTTGCTCGTTCATCTGGGCAGCCGGGACAGCCTGCGCATTCATCACGCGGCTCCAGACCCGCTGCGTCTGTTGTTCTGTGAGTGGTTGCATGGGATCTCCCTCCTTCGCCCCATCGTATGCGCTGCGGGGCCGGATTGTGCGGTTTCACAAAAAATCCCACACGGAAACGGCAAATTTGCACGATTTTCTCACAGAAAAATCTTGTATTTCCAGTATGTCTGTGTTAAAATTCTTTTTTGTGAGATTTTTATGTACGAAACTTTCAGGCAAAGAAGGAAGGGGCGCCAAGTATGACGCAGGATAAAATTCGGAATATTGCAATCATCGCGCACGTTGACCACGGCAAGACCACGCTGGTCGATCAGATGCTCAAGCAGGGCGGCGTGTACCGCGAAAACCAGGCGGTCGTCGACCGTGTGATGGACTCCGGCGATCTCGAACGCGAGCGCGGCATCACCATTCTCGCCAAGAATACCGCTGTCCACTATAAGGATTATAAGATCAACATCGTCGATACCCCGGGCCATGCCGATTTCTCCGGCGAGGTCGAGCGCATTCTGAAGATGGTCGACGGCGTCCTGCTGCTTGTCGACGCAGCGGAGGGACCCATGCCGCAGACGCGCTTCGTGCTGCAGAAGGCGCTGGAGCTCGGACACAAGGTCATCGTTGTCGTCAACAAGATCGACCGGCCTGACGCCCGTGTGCATGAGGTCATGGACGAGGTCCTCGAACTGCTGCTCGATCTCAATGCGACCGAAGAACAGTTTGACTCCCCGACAATTTTCTGCTCGGCCCGTGAGGGCACGTCCTCCTACGGCCCCGACGACAAGGGCACGGATCTCATCCCGCTGTTTGAGACAATCGTCAACTATATCGATCCCCCGAAGGGCGATGAAAACGGGCCGCTGCAGGTGCTCGTCTCGTCCATCGACTATAACGAATTCGTTGGCCGTATGGGCATCGGCCGCATCGAACGCGGCACGATCCACCAGAACCAGGAGGTCATCGTCTGCGATTACCACGACCCGTCCGTCAAGAAGAAGGAAAAGGTCGTCGCCCTGTACGAGTTTACCGGCCTTGGCCGCAGCCCCATCCAGCAGGCGTCCGCCGGCGAGATCGTCGCCTTCTCCGGCATTTCCGATATCACCATCGGCCGCACGCTCTGCGATCTGGAAACCATCGAGCCGCTGCCGTTCGTCAAGATCTCTGACCCGACCATCGAAATGACCTTCTCCGTCAACGATTCTCCGTTCGCGGGCCGCGAGGGCAAATACGTCACGTCCCGCAACCTGCGTGACCGTCTGCAAAGAGAGCTTCTGAAGGACGTCTCACTGCACGTGACCGAGATGGGCACCGACGCCTTTAACGTCGCGGGCCGCGGCGAGATGCATCTGTCCATTCTGATCGAGACGATGCGCCGCGAGGGCTATGAGTTCCAGGTCTCCACGCCGCACGTTCTGAACAAGACCATCGACGGCAAGCTCTGTGAGCCGATCGAGCGCATGATCGCGGATGTGCCGGAAAATTCCGTCGGCTCCGTGATCGATAAAATCTCCCAGCGCAAGGGCGATCTTGTTTCCATGACCCCGATCGGCAGCCGTATGCGGTTGGAATTCCTCGTCCCGACGCGCGGCCTGTTCGGCTACCGCAACGAATTTTTGACCGACACGCGAGGCGAGGGCATCATGGCCTCGACGCTTGACAGCTACGCGCCCGTCAAGGGTGAGATCTCCCGCCGTCTGACCGGCTCGCTCGTCGCGTTTGAGACGGGCGAGACGACCGCCTACGGCATCGGCGGCGTGCAGGATCGCGGCTCGATGTTCATCGGGCCGGGCGTGGAGGTCTATGCCGGTATGATCGTCGGCCAGTGCAACCGCAATGAGGATATGGCCGTCAACGTCTGCAAGAAAAAGCAGCTGACCAATATGCGCGCAGCCGGCTCTGACGCCGCCATCCGCCTCGTACCGCCGACGGTTCTGTCGCTCGAGCAGTGCATGGAATACCTTGCCGACGACGAGCTGCTGGAGGTCACGCCGAAAAGCCTCCGTATGCGCAAGCGCCAGCTCGACCATTCGGCCAGAATGCGCGCTCTGATGAAATCCAGACAGTAAAAAACGCTCCTCCGTATGCCGTAGCATACGGAGGAGTTTTTCTGTTCTGCCAGAATAAAATTACCTGCTGATCGTCAGAACACCGGCGCAGGGGGATAGCTGCGTAAATAAGAGGTCTGGAAAATCCTTTTTTATTTCTTCCGCGACAAAATAAATTTCATCGTCGTCCCAATGCGCTCCCGCTTCCTGCCTGCACCGGTTCAGCGCGCCGCGGGTTTCAAACGCAACGTCGCCGATCAGAATTTTTCCGTTTTCATTCAGACAGCCGCGCAGTGCGGACAGAAATACGACTTTCTGCGCGTCTGTCAGATGGTGCAGCGAATAGGTCGCGACGATATAATCATAGCGGCGATCTCGCAGCGGCTCCACCAGACCCGTTGTAAAGTCGCCCTGATATAGCTGTGCGTCCGGCATTTTTTCGGATGCCAGTTCGATCATTCTGGATGAGAAATCCTGCCCGTAGATGGCGCAGCCCTGTTCATACAGCTTCGCCGTCAGCACGGCAGTTCCAAACCCAATGTCCAGCACAGAAGCGTTTGGGGTCTGCATGACAGTCTGAAAAATTGCAGCGAGTACCTTTTTGTATCCGGCAAACGGGTAGGTATTCGCTTCGTCGGAAAGGCCGACACTTTTGTCATATCCATCTGCCCACAGGTCGAATCCTTTGTTGTTCAGCATAGATGCCTCCTGAAATTCTAAATTGTCACTTTTTCCAGATCTTCGGCTGGTACTGCATATTGGAGACGTTATAGACCGTAATAAACGCCTTTGGGTCCTCGCGGTTGATAAAGGTCATCAGGCGCTGGTATTCGCTTTTGTCGACGATGGTGATGATCTCGTTGTGGCGCTGCAGATTGTATGCGCCGATGGCTTCGTAGATCGTGGCGCCGCTGTGCAGCTCGTTGATGATGAACTGCCGCAGCGCTTCCTCTTTTTCGGTGATGATGCAGACGCGGCGCTTCTTGTTGTGGTCGAAAATGAAATGATCCAGAATAATGCCGTTGAAATACGTGCCCAGAATGCTTAAGACTACCGTCTTTTTGTCGTAGACAAGCGCGGCGGACAGCGCCACGCACATACCGGACAGCGACATGGCCCGGCCCAGATCCATGCGCAGGTATTTGTTCAGAATTTTTGCCACGATATCCAGTCCGCCGGACGAGGCGTTCCGGTTGAACAGAATGCTCAGGCCGATGCTGACCACCAGAATGTAGCAGAGCACGTCCAACTCCTGACTGCCGGTCATGGACGTGTAATCCGGGAAAACAAGCTCAAAAAGACCTAAAAATACGGGCAGCATCACACTCGTATAGACGGTTTTCGCCCCGAATTCCTTTCCGCAGGTGAGAAAGCCGATGATCAGAAGGACGATGTTCAGGATCATCGTGATGGCCGACAGGGGAAGGGGGATGAAGTTGGACAGTACGATGCCGAGGCCGGAAATGCTGCTGACGGAGGTGTGGCTCGGGGACAGGAAAAAGAAGACCGCCGCCGCGATGATCGCCACCGCTGCGGTCAGAACGGCCGTTTCTCTGATGATCGCTGTGAAATTCAATTTCTTCTGGTTCATTGTGGTATCTCCGAATCTTGATTTGTCTGCGCTGCGGTAGTTGTCTGCGGCTCGTCGTGATAGTCGGATTTCGGCAGACTCCAGTGGTAATATGCCGCCAGCAGGCGCAGCACAACGATGGCTGCCGCGCCGAAGAGCATGGCCGCGTTCGCACCCAGCCGGTCCCAGCACAGCGCGCAGATCAGCGCGCCGATGATCGATGCGCAGGCGTAGAAGTGCCGCACGAAGATATAGGGCCGCTCGCCGGAGAACACGTCGCGCAGCACGCCGCCGCCCACGCCGGTGATGAGGCCGACGAAGACGGTCAGGAACAGCGTATCATGCTCTGCCTGCCGGTACGCGCACTGGACGCCGACGACCGTGAACACGCCCAGGCCGACCGCGTCCATCACCAGCAGCAGCCGGTCGAACACCGGCTCGTGCCGCCCGACGCGGGCGCGCACGTGCGGCAGGAACATGAGCACGGACACGGCAGCCGCCGTGAGGGTATAGACGGGATCGTGGAACGTCGCAGGCGGGGTCACGCCGAGAATGACGTCGCGGACAATACCGCCGCCGACCGCCGTGCAGACGCCGAGGACGATCACGCCGAACAGATCCATCTGCTTTTTGATGCCGACAATGGCGCCGGACACGGCAAACGCGGCCGTGCCGATCAGTTCCAACACAAAAACAAGAACATTGGACATAACGGAAACCTCCGGAAACTTACACGCGCAGCGATTTTTTCTGCACGGCCAGCGCGCCGAGCGCGATCAGCACGCCGATGAACGCGCAGCCGGTCGAGAACCAGAGCATGAGCGTCGTGCCGCCGAGATCGATCAGATACCCGGAGACGAGACTGCCCAGCAGCGTACTGAGCGAGATGGCGAGGATCGTGCGGATGGACTGGCCCTGCACCCGGTCGGCGGGGTCAACGGATTCGTTGGCAAAATAGACCGAGGCCGGGAAGAACAGGCCGTAGCCCAGCATCTGCACCGGCTGCACGGCCAGCAGCATCCCAAGCGAACCGGACGCGAGGATCAGCAGTGGCTTGACCACCATAAAGATGATCGAGATCAGCAGAATTTTCGCGCTGCTCATCTTCTTTTGCAGCAGTCCGAACACCAGCGCTGACGGCAGCTCCGAAGCGGCCATCAAAAACTGCGCGACGCCGAGCGCCGTGCTGCCGCCGCCGTGGCTGTTTACAAGCGAGACAAGGAAATTGCTGATCGGCATCACGCCCATCATGCCGAAGAAGCAGGCGATGAGCATGAGCGTAAAGACCCTGTTTTTCTTTAAGATCTGCCAGATCGAATGGCCGGAGGCCGACTTTGCCTGCGGCTGCGGCAGAAGGCGCGCCGGGATGCTCGGGAATGCCAGCAGGCAGACAATCAGCAGAAGCTGCTCGGCGCAGTGCGCCAGAAGCGCCGCCTGTATACCGAACCGCGCCGTCAGCAGCCCCGTCACGACGCATAAAACTGCGTAGGTCAGCGAACCCATCCCGCGTGCGAAGCTGTAGGGGATCTTGACGCCTGCGTTGACATACTGCATCCCCATCGAGTCAATGAGCGGATAGGAGTTCGTCTCCAGCACGCCGAACAGGAAAATGATCAGCGCCGTGAGCGCAAAGCCGGGGCGCGTGAAATAAAAGACGAGATTGAGCGCCACGGCAGGCAGCAGCATGACGATCAGCAGCTGCTTGATGGGCACGCTCGGGTGCCGGTCGGCCCAGCCGCCGATGACCGGCTGCGTAAAAAGGCTTGCCAGATAGCACAGCGCGCAGAAAATTCCGGCCTGTCCGGTCGTAAAGCCCCGGTCGAGGACGATCGCGGCCTGATAGGCGCAGACAGAGCTGATCATGCCCCAAAAGCTGGCCTGCAGGAGGACATAACAAAGAACGATTCGTTTTCTGGACGCCATGGCATTCGCTTCCTTTAAGTCGGTATGACAGACACTATTATAGAGCGCGGAACCGATAAAAACAAGCGGATTTTCCTGAAAAAATGCTTGATTTTCGGCGCTCTGTGTGCTAAAATACATTGGTCTGTGAAAAAGAATGGTCCTCTGCCGCAGCCGGCACGAAGGTGCAGCGGCATTTCCTTGCGGTATGAACGTTCTTAATTTGAAGGAGGACACAAGTATGGATCTCATGAAGGCTCTGACCAGCCAGTACATGAAGCAGGAGCTGCCTGAAGTTCAGGTCGGCGACACCGTTCGCGTTCATGTCAAAATCAAGGAAGGTTCCCGCGAAAGAATCCAGATCTTCGAGGGCACCGTCATCGCCAAGAAGCACGGCGGTATCGAAGAAACCATCACCGTTCGCCGCATCTCCTATGGTGTCGGCTGCGAGAAGGTTTTCCCGCTCCATGCGCCCAACGTTGTCAACGTCGAGTGCGTCCGCCACGGCAAGGTTCGCCGCGCGAAGCTGTACTATCTGCGCGACCGTCTTGGCAAGGCTGCAAAGGTCAAGGAAAAGGTCTGATCCCTACCATCCAAAAACCGCCGGTTCCACACGGAGTCCGGCGGTTTTTGCTTTACCCACACACGAACGGCTCCCGTATGCAGCTGCATACGGGAGCCGTTTGCCTGAAACTTCTGAATTAAATATCCAGCGGGTCCATGCTGAGGACAGGGTGGCCAACCTCGGACAGGAAGGCGAGCAGCTCTTCCGGATCGCCGTTCGGGCAGTTCGTCTCGTCGGCGACCATATCGGCAAAGTTGTCGATATCGTACATATCCTTGGCAGTCTCATTGAGCTTGTCGCGGATCTGATCCTTCAGCTCCTTCGGCAGCCAGACCAGACGGCCGACGCCGCCTTCGGCCTTGAGGAACTTGTGAGAGGCGATGTAGTGCTTGCCGTGGCCCATGAAGCCCGGAGTCTGCACGCCGCCGCCGGTCATGGAGGCCATCTCGGAGAAGGTCATGCCGAGCGGAGTGATGCCTGCGTATTCACGGCAGGTGATGACAACGCCCATCGAGCACGGCTCGATGCCGCAGATGCACTCGAAGCAGCCGCAAGAGGTCATCGGATCCTCCAGCAGGGAGTAGAGCGTGACGTGCTCCAGCGCGCCGTGGGAGTACTGCGCGACGGCCTCGTCGACATCCTCGTAGCGGCCGGTGCGCTCGTCGGTGCAGCGCTCCTTGGTGACGACCTGGCAGGGACCCTGCGGGTCAAGCTCGTTCGTGGCCTTCGCGTCCAGCCAGGACACGGCGCCACAGAGGCCCAGACGCTCCGGGGTGACGATGCAGACGTGGCTCGGGGAGAACGCCTGGCACATGATGCAGGAATAGAAGACGGGCACGGATTCGTCGGTCATGGACTTCAGACGCTCGTCGCGCTTGTCGAAGACCTCGTTGGCGTGCTTGCGCAGCGCGGCGTTCGGCTCGTCGCCAACGACGATGCGGACCTGGCACTTGTCAACGACCGTGTCAAATTCGGACTTGATCTTGGCATAGAGCACCTCACCGATGTGGCGGAACTTGAAGCCGGCCTCGAAATCAGCCTTGCTGATACGGACGCGGATCATGTCGCGCTGGCCGGTGTGCATGAGGCCTTCCACGCAGTTGAGGAAGGAGTGGATCTTACGCTCGAAGACAGGCTCGAAGTCGGGCTGCATATTCTTGCCTGCGACCTCGACGGTGTAGCTCATGGAGATCTTGGAGCCGACCGGGATCTCGTCGATTTCGGGGCCTTCGACCACGATCTTGTGATCCTCGACCTCGGAGGCGTCCTTCGTGGTGACAAGCTCGAAGCAGTCCTTGCGGGAGCCGTCGATCTCGACCTGCATATCGCCCTTGCGGATGATCTCGCCCTCAAATGCAGAGGAGAAGGAGACGGGGATATCGATCTTCGTGATCTTCAGCTTGATGCCGCGCGCCTCAATGGAGGTGTCGATCCAGTCCTTGGTGTTATCATAGATGATCAGGGACTTCGGAACGGCCCACATATCGTCGTGGTCGTTGGTGATGACCGGGAAGCCCAGCTTGATGGCGCCTGCGCCGCAGGCGACGGTAATGTCGTTGACGGGCTTATAGGCGTTGACGAACGCGTTGATGCGGTCGAAGGTGTACTTGTGGAAGCCCTCGACGTCGCCCGGCTGGATGGCGCCGAAGATCATGGCTGCGCGCACGACCAGAGAAATGACATGGCCGACGGACCAGATCTCTTCGCCGACGGGAACGACACGGACGGGGAAGCTCATGGAAAGACCGGCTTCCACAGCCTGCTCGATGATGCCGCCGATCAGGAAGACGAAAATGCCGCGGGACTGGTAGCCCTTGATCGTCTCGACCGCTTCCTCGGTGGAGGGAGCCGGGCCGATCATGACGACGAAGCCGGGGATATCGCCGGTGACAAGGGGAACGCCCAGCTCACGGACCTCTGCGTCGGTGAAATGGCCGTGATAGTGCGTGCCCTCGTACGGGGTCTGGGTCTTGACATATTTGCAGGCTTCGATCATTTCAGCGGCGATGGCGGTGCCGACGCCGGACTGGAAGATGGAGTTGGTGCGCGGCTCGCGGAGCATCATGGCCTTGACGTCGGCCAGAGCATCCTGCAGTTCGCCGGTCGTAGTGACCTTCTTGCCGATGTAGGCATAGATGCAGGCGCAGAAATACGCGGTGGAGGGAAGCGTCAGAGGAGCGTCGCGGCCGACTTCAGCCACGATCTTGTTCACTTCTTCCTCGGCCTTGGCGAACATCTCGTCAGAGCCGTCGAAGACGCGGTTAAACAATGTCTTCATTGTGGTTTCATTCCTTTCAGATTCATTCTTTGGCGTCAATGGCAGCCTTGATCGCGCGGATCTCATCCAGCGCGTCGGGGCTGCAGTCGTAGGGGGAGAGGCCCTTCCGGTCCGCGTCGATGACGGTGGGACTGTAGCTGATGAAGCCGAGCAGATCGTCTGCCGGGATGCGGCTTCTGATAAATTCACGGTCGGATTCGTCGCGGATCTTGTTGGCGACGACGCGTACCTTGGTCACGCCGATGTCCTTTGCAAGCTCCTTGATGCGCACATAGGTCTGTACGCTCCGCGCGCCCGGCTCGATGACCACGATGAACTGATCCATCATGCTGGCCGTGCCGCGTCCAAGGTGCTCAAGTCCCGCCTCCATGTCCATGATGACCACGTCGTCCCTGCGGAAAACGAGATTCGTCAGAATCGCCTTGAGCATCACGTGCTCCGGGCAGACGCAGCCGGAGCCGCCGGTGTCGACCGTGCCCATGACGAGAAGCTTCACGCCGTTGATATTTTTGGCAAGCTTGTCGGGCAGATCGGAAACGTCCGGGTTCAGCTTATAGAAGCTGTTCTGGTCGTTTGCACCTGTGCGCTGCTTGGCAAGCTGCTTCATTTTGGAGACCGGGACAATGGAATTGACCTCTTCCTCCGTCAGGCCCAGCGCCAGGCCCAGATTGGCATCCGGGTCGACGTCGGCTGCGAGGACGGTGCGCCCTTCGTCGGCGTAGAGACGTGCGAGCGTGGAGGCCAGCGTCGTCTTGCCGACGCCGCCCTTGCCGGTGATAGCTACTTTCATATCGGTAAAGACCCTCCGGGAAGATCTTAGATGCCGAGAGCCGCGCGCTTGGCTTCGATCGCGGCGATCATCTTGTCGCCGAGGCTCTCAATGTTGGTGTCGACGACGAAGTGCGCCTCGACCCACTCCTTGCAGCCCCGCGTCTCACCCTGCAGAAGCTCGGTGATCTCGCTGGAGCCCTTGGAGTACGGATCGACGCCGAGGTAGGTGTCGATGCCGGTCGCCACGACGTAGTTGCCGATGGAAACTGCCTTTTCAGACATCCATTCCGGCGCGCAGCCGCAGAGCGGAATCTGGGAAATGTTGATGCCCCAATCCTTTGCAAGATCGGAAGCAAGGATCATCATACGGGAAATATCAACGCAGGAGCCCATATGCAGGATGGGCGGGATGCCGACCAGCTTGCACACGCGCTTGAGGCCCTCGCCGCAGTATTCGGCGGCGTCGAGATCCATGAGGCCTGCCTTGGCCGCGGCCTGTGCCGAACAGCCGGAGACGATGACGATGATATCGTTCTTGAGGAGCTTCTTCATGAGCTCAATGTGTGCGGTGTCGGGGCGGACCTTGGGGTTGTTGCAGCCGACCATCGCGACAGCGCCGCGCAGGACGCCGGACTTGACGACGTCAGCCAGAGGCTTGAGCGTGCCGAGCGCGTCAACGTGAGAGTTGCACACGCCGTCGAGCTCTTTCTTAATGGCCTCGACCGAGTAGCCGACACGGGCCTTGGTCTTGAGGTTCGGAATGTTGACAAGCTCGGGCTTGCGGTTTTTGAAGTTTTCAATCGCCATGCGGATGATCGCCTTGGCGTTGTCCGCCGCAGTGTCCTCATGGAACTCGATGAAATCGGAGTCCGGCATGCGGGCGATGGGGGAGGTGGTGATGAACTTGGTATGGAAGCACTTGGAGAGCGGGCCGAGTGCCGGGAAGATGCACTGCACGTCGACGACGATGGCCTCGCAGGCGCCCGTCAGAACGACGTTTTCCTGCTGCAGGAAGTTGCCCGCCATCGGAATGCCCTGACGCATGGCGACCTCGTTGCCGGTGCAGCAGACGCCCGCGATGTTGATGCCCTTTGCGCCGACGGACTTGGCCAGCGCGACCATCTCGGGATCCTGCGAATACATGACGATCATCTCGGAAAGAGACGGATCGTGGCCGTGGACGATGATGTTGACCATGTCCTTTTCCATGACGCCGATGTTGGCGGTGGTGTCAAGGGGACGCGGGGTGCCGAACAGAATGTCGGAGAACTCGGTGCCCATCATGGAGCCGCCCCAGCCGTCGGACAGACCGGCGCGCAGGGACTGCTTGATCAGAGCCTCCGGCAGCGAGGAACAGCCCATATGCGTCATGTGCAGCGACTGCGAGACCTCACGGTCGATCGCGCGCGGCTCGATGCCGGCGTCATGCCACAGCTTCTGGGTGTGCTCCGGTGCGCGCTTGAGGTAGCGCTGCACGCCGAACGGCTTGCCGTATTCGAGAAGACCCGTCTCGGCGACCTCGTGGGCCAGATCGTAGATATCCTTGCCCTCGGTCTCGATGCCCCACTCGGCGGCGATCTTCTTCAGCTTTTCCGGATCCTTGACCTGATACGAGCCGCCTTCCTTCGCCTGATAGAGCGTGTGGCAGATCTGACGGCCATGGTCGGAGTGCGTGGCTGCGCCGCCAGCGGTGAAGCGAAGATAGTTGCGGCCGACGATGCCGTGCACGTCGCAGCCGCAGATGCCGCGCGGCGCCTTGGGCGTGATGCGGCAGGGGCCCATGGAGCAAATGCGGCAGCAGGTGCCGGCTTCGCCGAAGCCGCAGTGCGGCGTCTGATTCTTGACGCGCTGCTGCCAGGAATCCGCGCCAACTTTTTTGCCGGTTTCAAGCAATTCGTTGGTCGCTGCTTCCATCTGTTCAACTGTGATTAAGCGATCCCAATCCATCGATGATGTATCCTCCTAAAATATGTTCTGAACCGGCCTGCGTACACCGGACGCAGAGCCGAAAGGGGCGGCGGACTGCCCGTGCGGACAGACCGAGCAGGCGCAGCTGCGCTTTGAAACCAAAAAGCGGCAGGATGCACCTCATATAGCTTGTGTCCATTTTACCAAGCGCCCCGAAAAAAGTCAACCGATGCGAACCCCCTGCGGGGGATCACCGGAAATCCAATTTTACGGAGAGAATAAAACATTAAAAATAGATAAAGTCAGAATTATCTACAAAATAATAGATAATTCTGACTTTATGCAGAAAATGATATGCGGTATCCGGATATTCCTTTTTTTATGATCCCATATGAACATTGATATGCGGATAGCACATGGTGATCCCGGCAGCGGAAAAGACCTCCTGCATCCCGTCGAGCACATCGTTATAGCACGTCCAATAATCCTCTGTGCGCGCCCAGAAGCGCAGGACATACTGGATCGAGCTGTCGCCGTAGGAGACGACGTGCGCCTCGACAGGCCGGTCGCGGAGCGTCTTTTCATGCGCTGCCGCAGCGGCGCAGAGGGCGGCGCGGACCTTGTCCGCCGCATCGTCATAGGATGCCGAAACCGTCACGTCGACGCGGCGCACGTCCTCGCTCGTCATGTTGACGATGCTGCCCGCCGTGACCTGGCTGTTGGGCAGATAGATGATCTGGTTGTCATAGGTGCGCAGGCTCGTATAGACCGCGCCGATGGTCAGCACGGTCCCGGCCTTGTCGCCGATCTGGACATAATCGCCCGACCGGAAGGGCTTGGCCGTCAGGATCATCAGCGCGCCCGCGACGTTGGACAGCGCCGTCTGCATCGAGAGCGAAACGGCAAGACCGGCGACGCTCAAAATCGCCAGCAGAGAGCTTGTATCGATGCCGAGCGTCCCGGCCACAAGCATGACGGCGATAAAGATCAGAACTGCCTTGGCCGTCGTGCGCAGGAAGCCGAAAATGGTGTGGTCAAGCTTCGAATGCGAAAACAGCTTGTCCGCCGCCTTCAGAATCAGCCGGATCAGCACTGCGCACAAAACCAGCAGAACTGCCGCGTACAGCAGCTTCTGCAGCGTCAGCTTTGAAAAGAACGACGCCACCTGCTTCTCGTCAATGGCAGCCGAGTCAAGAACAGAAGAAACGAACATAAAACCTCCTGTGCGTTATGGGTAGTACCTGCCCTACAGCCGAATGGGCAGGTATATACGAGTTTGCCGCAGACGTTCAGCTACGCAGTGCGCTCAAGATCTCCGGGAGCAGCACGTCGCGGTTCTCCTCCGATACCTCGATCAGGCGCACGTTCGGGTGGCTGCGGATGGCGGCGGCGAGCGGGGTGTCGGCCTTTTTCTGCACCACGCCGAGGATGGGGACGCATCCATCCAGAAGCGTCCGGATGCGTGCGGAATACGTGTCCGCGTGCCGCTCCATGCGGCCGATCTCGTCCATCAGCACAAGGTCGCAGTCCTCCGCGCCCTTCAGCGCGTCCATGCCCGCCGTTTCAAACGCGTCCGGGAACGACGCGATGCCAAGTTCCGGGCGGCGGATGCCAACGCGGTTCTGTGCGCCGCAGAGCAGATCCTGCGCGGCGGCGGGATGCAGATAGACGGGTCTGCTGCCGTCCGCCTCCGGCTTTGCCGAGACGGTGCGGAAGCCGCCCAGCCGCTCCGGCTGCAAAGCGTCCAGCGCGGCGGCGATCAGCGTGCTTTTCCCGATCTGCACAGGACCGGTCAGAAATACGTGCATCCTTACCCCTCCTCCCGCGGCTTTTTCGCGGTCCCGGAGCGCTTCGCCCGGTGCAGGATCATCTCTGCCGCGATCGACACGGCGATCTCCGCCGGGGTCTGTCCGAGAATATCAAGACCGATTGGCGCGTGAATGCGGGCAAGCTCCGCCTCCGGGATGCCGTTTTCCATGAGATACGCATTGGTCGACGCAATTTTATGGCGGCTGCCGATGCAGCCGATATACGTCGCGGGCGAACGCATCGCCTGCAGCAGCACCTCGCGGTCGGCCTGATGGCCGGGGGTCATGATGCAGACGTAATCGTTTTCCGTGAGCGTCAGATGCGCGCCAATGTCCAGATAATCGCCGAGAATGACGCGCTCAGCCTGCGGATAGTGCTCCGGCGTGGCAAATCCCGGCCGGTTGTCATAGACCACAACGCGGAAATCGACCGAAGCCAGCACCGGCACGAGCGCTGCGCCGACGTGCCCGCCGCCGAAGATATACGCATAGCCCGCCCGCGTGAGCGGCTCGACGTAATAGCGCGGCTCACCCTTTTTCGTGACCGCATCCGCACAAAGCATCGGACGCAGCTCGTCCGGTGTGATGCAGTCCGTGAAGCGCAGACCATGCGCCTCGTCATAGGTCCCCATTGCGCTGACGCAGCCATCGTCCATGCGGTAGACGAGCCAGCTGTTCTGATTGCCGTTCAGAAGCTCCAGAATGCCGCGCAGCAGCGCGGTATCCGCCTCGGCCTGCGGGTCAAAATACTGGAAGAAGACCGTCACATTGCCGCCGCAGATCATACCAATATCCGCGACCTCGTTGGGGGCCAGGCAGTAGCCGTGCACGAGGGACTGCTTCGTTTTCAGGACCTCCATCGCCAGCTTCCCGGATTCCAGCTCGACCGCGCCGCCGCCGACGGTGCCCTCCGTATGGCCGTCGGCGAAGACGGCCATTTTTGCGCCCGCACCGCGCGGCGTGGAGCCGGACGAGGCGAGAATGCTGCACAGCACGACGCCCTCGCCCTGCGCGAGCGCCTGCAGCATGGATGTGAAAAGCGCTTTCATACAAGATCCTCCATTCTGATCGTCAGGATGCCAAGCCGCTTGGTCTGCGGCAGATAATATGGATATTGCACATCTTCCGTCCGCCGCAGACGCGGCAGGACGGCCTCGGGCGTGATCGCGCCGGGCGTTTCGTCCCGGCTGTAGATGCGGAAGAACCGGACGGCTTCGTCCAGCGACGCAAACGGCTGTCCGTGCTCCAGCTCCTGCGCGTCAAATTCGAACGGCACGCCCAGTTTGCGGAGCGTTTCGCAGGCGGCGGGAGCTGTCTCGCCGCGAATGGGCTGCTCTGTCAGAGAAAACCGGTGTAAATCGTAGTTCTTTTTGATGATAATGACCGTTTTCGCGCACTGTCTGCGCGCGACGGGAAGAATTTCCGCAAGACTGCCGAAAAAGCAGAAGACCATCGCGTCGTACTGTGTTTTGTCCTCCGACGTCAATAAATCGCAGTGCAGCGGCGTGATATTTGTGAGCTGCCGCGTTTGGATGGTCTGCCGCAGCACGTCCAGCGCCTCGTCAGATACGTCCGCCGCTGTGATTTTCTCGAAATACGGACTCAGCGCGGCGGATAACGCTCCCAGCCCGCACCCCGCGTCGCAGAGCGTGCGGCAGCCGGAGAGCCTGGGCGCGAGAATGGCGGCAAGGCGCGCGTGATAGTCGCTTTTTTCATTCGCCGCCTGCATGAACCGGATCATGTCCGGTGTCCAGACAAACATACCTCTATTCCTCCTGGGCGTAGGTAACCGCTGATTGAATCGGCAAGAGTTGTCAGCGAGAGATTTTGTCCCAAATGAAAGTTTGAAAACGCAGGAATACTTTGTGTATTTCAAGTTTTTCAAACTGCACAGTTGGGGCAAAAGCTCCGCTGACAACCGCAGACGATTTAATCATCGGTTACATAGGGCGTACAGACGGAAAAGACGCGGCTTCCGGCCTGTACCTGCGTGACGGCGACCGGAACGCCGTAGAGCGTCTGCAAAAGCTCCGGCGTGAGCACCTGTCCCGGCAGGCCGAAGGCCAGCACCCGTCCGTCCTTCAGCGCCAATACCTTTGTCGCATAACGGAAGGCCTGATTCGGCTCGTGCGTGGAAAAAATGACGCTGTAGCCACCCGCCGACAGCGCTTCAATGCGCTGCATGACGCGGAAGCTGTTGCCATAGTCAAGACTCGCCGTCGGCTCGTCCATGATGAGCGTGTGCGCGTTCTGGATCAGCGCCCGGCCGAGCAGCATCAGCTGCCGTTCGCCGCCGGAGATGCGCATACACCCGCGCGAAGCCAGCGCGCCGATGCCAAGCTCGTCCAGAATCCGCTGCGCTGCGTTCGTCTGCTCCCGAGAGGGGCTGTCAAACGGCCCAAGCTGCGCGCCAAGGCCCATCAGAACGCTGTCGAGCACCGTATGGTCGAACGCCGGACTGTAGGACTGCGGAATATACGCAAGCTCCGCCGCCAGCGCGCGGCGGGAATAGTCCCGCACGTCGCGGCCCGCGATTTTGACGCTGCCGCGCTTCGGCTCCAGAAAGCCGAGCAGACAGCGGAACAGCGTGCTCTTTCCCACGCCGTTCGGGCCGAGCACGGCAATGCGTTCGCCCCTGTCCGCGCAGAAGCTGACGCTTTTTAATACGTCTGCCTCGCCATAGGAAAACACAAGGTCAGATACCTCAAGCTGCATCCCGCGCGCCTCCCTTCACAATTAAATAGAGGAACAGCGGCGCGCCGACGAGGGCCGTGAGGATGCCGAGCGGAATTTCGCTCGTCGTGAGGCACCGCGCCAGATCGTCGACCAGCATGAGAAAGCTTGCGCCCAGCAGCATCGAGCACGGCAGCAGAAGCCGGGTGTTCTGTCCGACGAGCAGACGGCAGATGTGCGGGATCACGAGTCCCACCCAGCCGATCATGCCGCTGATGGAGACGCTGGCCGCCGTTGTAAGCGTCGCGCAGACAATGACAACCAGCCGCAAGAGCTTCGTGTTGACGCCCATGCTGCGCGCCTCAGCCTCGCTGATGGTCAGCAGGTTCAGCCGCCAGCGCAGGAAAAACAGCGGAATCAGGCCCAGCAGAATGGGGACCATCGCAAAATGCAGATCGTCCAGCCGCACAGCGGTCAGCGCGCCCATCAGCCAGTAGGTGATGGCGGGCAGCTGCTCGTTCGTGTCGGCGACCAATTTAATAAAGGAGGTTCCGGCGGAAAACAGCGACCCGACCATTACGCCCGCCAGCACCATCGCCAGATTCGAGCGCATCCGGCTCAGCCGCCCGACCAGATACGTCAGTCCCACCGCCGCAAGGCCGAAGAGGAACGAGCCTGCCGTGATGACGGCGTAGCTCGCGCCGAGCAGAATCGCCAGCGCCGCACCGAAGCACGCGCCGGTCGACGCGCCCAGCAGATCGGGCGACACCATGGGGTTGCGGAACATGGCCTGATACGACGCGCCCGCGGCAGAGAGCGCCGCGCCGATGAGCGCGGCGGACAAAATGCGCGGCAGGCGGATCTGGATGACGACGGAGGCCTCCTCCGGCGTCCATGTGGGCGCGAGGCGCAGATGCCCGCGCGAAACGCCCGACAGCGCCCGGTCCGCCAGCAGCCGCGCGGTCTGTAATGCCGAGACGCGATACCGGCCCAGCAGGAACGACAGAAAAAAGACCGCCGCCAGCAAAATCAAAAGGATCAGGACACACCGCCTGCCCGTTTTTTCAGGTTTCATCAGCCTACTCCAAACAAAAGCGTTGTTTTTCATACCGTACCACCCTTTGCGTCTTCCTGTCAAGCAAAAGCGCCGGATTTTATTCGGAATTGCCGAATCTTACAAAAAAGCCGCCCCTTTCCCGCCCATGCCCGCCGGACGCATACAGCCCGGCCCGCGGCAAACCCCACAAATAGTAAACGCAGAAATTATGCAATGTGACTGCGGCATAGCTGCATAAAAAGCACAGAAGCTGCCCGATATCACTCGGACAGCTTCTAATATGCGCACAGCACATTTACACCGATGGCTTCCAGCAGGTTTGCTTTCTGCATATGTAAAATGGGTCAAGAAGCCTCTGCTCTGTCAGTTAGGCAAATACCTAATTGATAACGTCAAAAACAGTATTGGTTTCCTTTCTCTGTGCCTTTGCAAACCGATAGGAATCTGCGGGATACGAGCCGACTGTTATAAGCAAAGCGACAGTTTCACATTCCGGAATATCCAATATTTTTCGTATTTTTTTGTCGTTGTCCGGCTCGGAACCCCAAATAATCGGACAGGTAGCCAGTCCATAATAATGCAATGCATACAACAAATTCATTGCAAATAGGCCACAGTCAACGTGAACTGTATTTCGTTCATACTCAGAAGTATATGACCCCAAAGCACCAGTAACAGCAAGGATTGCCTGCGGGCGCCCGAAGCCTTTCATGCCACCGTGAAACGCCATAATCGTATCGATTTTTTCGGTATTCACACAGGCGTAAACATGTGTTGGCTGTCTGTTGCAGGCGCTTGGCGCTGTCTGAGCCAAAGATACTGCTTTTTTTATCGTTTCAATCTGTATGGGCAATGAACCATAATATCGAAGGCTATGACGACTCATAGCAAAATCCGAGAACGTGAGGTTAGAGAAATCGCATAAAGAATCAGAAGAAACGCCAGCGCAGCCATTAGCCTGTACGTCTCTAAAGCGCGGAGGAATAAATTCTAAATCGAATTCCGGGCAGCAGGCTTTTTGAAAGGCAATATAAGCATGAATTGTTCCGAAAACAAGTGCATCAATTTCTTTGGCATTTTTGCAGTTTTGGAGTTTGCAATAGTTATCATATCCTTGCAAAAGCGCCTCAATTTTTTCACGTCCAAATCCCGGACGAGCAGCAGGAAGAGACAGTGCTTTTTCAATCGAGTGGATCAACAATCGAATTTCTGTTTCAATTTGTACTTCGTCTGAATTTCGGTCCATACTGGAATAGCGGAAATACCTTCTCATGTCGTACTGAAATAAGAAATTTAAATATCTGCTCTTCCCATATTTTGTATGACTTCTCAAATAGTTTTTTAGTTTGCTTAGCACATCAACACCCCCTTCAGCAGTTCCATAGAGCGGGATCGGGCCGCTTTTAATTTCTCTTCAAAATCATCAGAGGGAAATTCAGAATTCATTATAGTGTCAAATCTCTCCTGTGAAGTCGTTGCACCGATCAACTTTTCACCAACTCCAAACCTGCGAACAACGTCTGCGACTTTGTTTCGCACAGGATAAATGCAGCATTTTTTGTGATTCAGCATCGTGATAATTGCGCCATGAAAAGTCGATGTAAATACACATTCCGCATTCTCAACCAGATAACTGAATTCAAACGCACTGCATGAAACAGTCCGATCACACCAATAATGCCAGAAGAATGCTGATATGACAGATAGCCCGCGTGCTTTCGCATAGGCCTTTATTCGCTGCTGAAGAAGATCGTCAACTCCATAGCTGTAGACCAGTAAGTACTTTTGTTTAGGCAACTGGCATGGCATAGAAAATACTTCTTTGGACACCAAAAGCGTTGGATCACAAACAATCTCCGATGGCCGCCCTGTGAAGCTTTGGACCAGCATTTGCGTATAAGCGTCCCTTGTAAAAATCAGCTTAAAGCTTTTGAGGCCCATAGCAATATCACTGTTTTTCAAGAGTGCCGCTTCGCTCATTTCACCCATACTGGCGGCATATGCCACTTTGGGAATTCGGGGGACGTTTGCTCCGAAGAAAAAGGAATCTTTAAAATATGGATTATCCATATTCCAAATCTCATCGCTTCCGTAAATCAGCAAGTCGATACCTGATGAATCCAAAGCCACTTGAGGCAGTAATTGAAGCTTATTCAGCGCGATTTTGTAATTTATGCACCTTTTTAAGCGCAGCAAGAAAGATCGTTTCGGATTTATATGCAGCGCACAGCTTGCGATCGTTTTCCAACAGGATTCTTTTTCTATAAAAACTACCTCATGGCCCAATTGCTCCAATACAGTCTTCATTGAAAACGCCTGAAGAAAGGATCCTATGTTTGTCACGGCATCATAAACGGTAATTATTCCAATTTTCATGTGTGATTCATTCTGTAGTCAGCTGCCTGCAAGCTGTCTGTTCATTGTATAGGCAAATACTTTATCAATGATATCCCTGTCGACATCTACACTAAACTTTCTTGCAAACAACTTTTCAGAACTTATGAGCATATCCCAGTCATCAGAATCAAAAATATGGGGATTGTTCCCGTTCAGGCTGCGGCTCCAGTCAACGAGTCGAAGATCATCGTTGCATATTTCTAGTCCACGCTCTGAAAGAAAGGTTTGCTTGTAAACTTCATCTGCACAGAGACTGAGTCTGGTTAATTTGAGAATTTCTCGTTCCTTCTGAAGCAATATTTCAACTGCATTCTGCGTAAGACTACACCAATTGCGTCCTTTTTTTACAACAATATCTTTGCTCTTCAATCTGTCCGTTTTCAATATATTTTGGCACAAGTCGATATACGCTGATATTTTGGACGCAAATGTTTTCGGGCGAGGCAGAAAATGATATCTTGCCACTCTCATGACATCATAGGGATTCAGCGTCTGCTTGAAATAAAGATATTCGCAATGCTTCTCCTCGAAGAAATGGTGAATTTCAGCTTGTGTCTTTAGTGGAAAATCTACGCCAGAAATCAAATGATAATACTGATATGGGCCGTTGCGGCAAGCTTCTTTATACAAAAGTAATTCTGTAATAACCTGGCTCTGCGTCCCCCAACGGACATTTATGCGTTTTTTGGGATATATAACAATTGCCTTTTTACACAAGCCTTTATAGTATGCGAAATCAAATTTTGACACTTTTTTGTCAATATGAATATAGATATCGTTTCTTGGGTCATCTAAAAGAATAAGCAGCTTTTCAAGAATATAAAAGTTATTGTGCGCCATAATTAAATAGGCGTGCCGTTCAGATGGCATAAAGCATAAGCCTCCTCTCCTGAGCTGATTCATAGAAGCTCTATATAAGGCAGCTGGATATCGCCCCAATCGTATGGCTTCCACATGATAGCTTTGCTGCTTTCCCCTTGAACCTTTGTTAGCGTTAAGCCAGCAACGTGGTCGAGATCAGTTTTCTGTCCAAATTCATTTCTGTAAAACGGGGCGAAAACCAGTCTGTACGATCCTTCAACAAGCTGCGAAAGATTCAAGGATATGTCGCAGGTTTCGGTTGCACCTTTGCTGCCGGAATAGAAGTCAAACACCATAGCAGATGCGATACGTGTCATGTCAAGTCTGCAGATTTCAATCCTGAGACACATATTTTCAATGTTTTTTAAATTGTTCCATGACAAACGGATTTTTACCGGCTCGTCATCAACGTATGATGTGGTTTTTTTATCCAAAAAATCGGCTTCCAATAGCCGAACATCGTCCCGAAGCAACCAATTTGGACGCGGCTCGGCAGATAAATCCATAGAAATTCGCCCTGAGATATCGCTGCACCGCAAGTACAGATTAATCGCCTCCTCCACATCGCCGTCGTAGATCACCTTTCCGTGATCAAGGACGATGCAGCGTGTGCAGAGCTGGCGGATCGTATTCATGTTGTGGCTGACGTAAAGGACTGTGCGGCCCTCGTGGTTGGCGGCGTCGCCCATTTTGCCGAGACATTTTTGCTGGAACTTCATGTCGCCGACGGCCAGCACCTCGTCCATCACCATGATCTCGCTGTCAAGATGCGCTGCCACGGCAAAGGCCAGCTTGACGTACATACCGCTGGAATAGCGCTTGACCGGGGTGTCGATGAACTTCTCCATTTCCGCAAATTCCACGATCTGATCGAACTTCCGGTCGATTTCCGCCTTCGTCATGCCGAGGATCGCGCCGTTCAGATAGACGTTTTCGCGTCCGGTCAGCTCCGGATGAAAGCCTGTTCCGACCTCGAGCATCGAGGCGATCCGGCCGTTATAGCAGATCGTTCCGCTGGTCGGCGCGGTGACGCGGGAAAGCAGCTTGAGAAGCGTGGACTTCCCGGCGCCGTTGTGCCCGATAATGCCGAGGGCTTCGCCCTTCCTGACTTCAAAGGAAATGTCATCCAGCGCAAGGAAGCGGTCGTTCCCGCTGTGCGCGGCAGTTCCGATTTTTCCGTTCGGATCTTCCTTTCCGCGCAGGCGTGCCCAGACGGACTGAAGATCGCCCTTCAGCGTCCCGCCGCCGATCGTCCCCAGACGATATTCCTTTGATATATGCTCCACTTTAATGATTGTTTCACCCATAGAGATCACACCGTATCCATAAAAGTCTTTTCTACTCTGCTGAACAGGATCAGGCCGAGAAACAGCAGCAGCGCGGTCACGCACCAGCCAATGGCGTAATAGGCCCATTCGATTGCCCCGATACCCAGATAGCCATAGCGAAACACGTTTACGATCGGCGTGACAGGATTCAGCATATACAGCGTATGCCATTTCCCGCCGGGCGCAAACGGCGTGAGCTTGAACATATCATATGCGACGGGCGTTGCGTACATCCAGAGCTGCAGGCCGAAGCCGACCAGCATGGCAAGATCCCTGTACTTTGTAGTCAGCGCCGAGATGATAATGCCGCAGCCAAGCGAGAGCATGGCAAGCTGCAAAATCAGCAGCGGCGTCATAAGGACGAGCGCGTTGGGCGCAAGCTGCCCATGGACGCGATACCAGATCACGAAAATCAGAAAAAACGCAAACTGTACAGCCAGCATGATCAGGCCCGATAATACGGTTGAAACCGGCATAACAAGACGCGGAAAATAGACCTTTCCCATCACATTGCTGTTTGAGACAAAGGTATTCGCCGTCTGCGACAGGCAATTGGAAAAATACGTCCACAGGACCGTTGCCGACAGGTAAAACACAAAGGACGGGACCCCATCGGCAGCAAGCCCGGCAATGTTGCCGAACACCAATGTAAAAACGACGGTTGTCAGAAGCGGCTGAATAATTGCCCATGCCGGGCCAAGAATCGTCTGCTTGTACTGGGAAACAAACGTCCGCCGCACGAGCAGCACCACGAGATCGCGGTAACGCCAGAGCTCACCCAGATGCAGATCAAACAGCTTGTTTTTCGGGGTGATGACGGTCTGAAACTTTTCCATGGGGTTCTCCCTTTGCTTATGATTTTCCGCAAAACCGGCGGACGCAGTAGTAAAGCTCCGGCGCGTATCCTGTCAGGCGCGTCAGGCGGTAAAGCAGCCGATACTGGCCGGAAAGCCGCAGCTTCGGCTCTCTTGCGAGTGCGCGCAGCTTTGCCCGCAGCCGTTTGGCCATGTCAGCCGCTCCGGAACGGCGCGCCTGACAGTATAGCTGCGCCGCCGTGCAGAACTGCCTGCTGCGCGTTTCCTGAACAAATTCCCCGCAGCCCAATTTACGCAGGACATCCGCACGCGCATCCATGATATCCAGCGCGTCAAGCTTGTGCGGGTTAAATTGATCGTGGATGATGCTCCCGCTGCGCATGACGTAGCCGTACAGGACAAGCCCGGTATAGATCACACGGTGACATTGTGGAAGCAGCCGCGTGATCAATTCTTCATCCTCATGCGCGATCCCTTCCCGGAAGCGCATTTTTTCAAACAGTGACGCGCGGTAAAGCTTCGTACAGGCCGAGGCAGCAACGCCGCCGCGCTGATACAGGTACCGGAACATTTCATATAAGTCCGTACAGACCCGGGGCTCTACTGCCTGTGCGGGGTCTGCCTGCCAGCTGCCGTCCGTCTCGGCGTATTGGAACTGAATAAAATCAAAATCGGCATTTGCGGAAGCAATTTCCAGCAGACTCTGTATCGCGCTTGGCGCGAGATAATCGTCTCCATCCAGAAACAGAAGATACGGTCGCGTCGCGGCGTCCAGACCGGCATTCCGTGCCGACGACAGGCCGCCGTTTTTCTTGTGTATGACCTGTACCCGTGCGTCCTGCTTCGCATACTGGTCGCAGAGCGCTGCGCTTCCGTCTGTGGAGCCATCGTCAACAAGAATGACCTCAAAATCCGGAGCCGTCTGCGCAAAAAGGCTGTTCATGCACTGCGGCAGATAGCGTTCAATATTGTAAACGGGAACGATGATCGAAACCATAACTCAGCTCCTGCCAAGCAGCTTCCGCGCAAAGGTCTTCAGTTTTCTCTGCCTGAGCGCCTTTTCGGTGATCAGGCTGCATTCTGCGCACAGCCGCTTCTGCTCCTGCCGGCTCAGCTTTGCGGCAAGGCGCAGCAATATGCTTTTGAAATCAGAACAGAGGAAGTCGCTGCGATAATAGCTGCATACATCGTTTGCAGCCGCAGCCTTTTCAAAGCAGCGCCCCAATGCGGCAGTCTGCGCGTAGTCTGCCTCAATGGTTCCGATGCAGTACGCCGCATATGCGCTGAATTCTTCCGGCTCTGCCGTAACGCCGAGCTGCGCCAGCTGCCGCCGCTTCAGGTTCTGCATCTGCTCTTTGAATTTCGGCGATGGGTTCTGCGTCACCTGCCCGCTGTGAATTCGGTACCGAAGCAGAATCTCCGGAAGCACTGTGATCTTGCCCTTTTCAGCGACGCGGCACCACAGCTTGTAATCCTCCATCCCATTGAATGCAGGATCGTAGCCGCCAAGCTCCAAAATAGCGGCTCGGCGCATCATTACGGACGGATGCGCGATCCCGCAGGAAAAGAACAGGTCCTCCTTCAGCTTTTCCGGGCCGGCAGCCGGGAACCGGGTGCCGGTCACACTTCCTTCGCAGAACAGCTCGATCGCTGTTCCGCATACCGTCACGTCCGGATGCGCATCCAGATAGGCCGCCTGCTTTGCAAAGCGTTCCGGCAGTGAAATATCGTCTGCATCCATGCGGGCGATGTACGCCCCGCAGGCGAGCTCAAGCCCCCGGTTGAGCGTTGCGGCAACGCCCATGTTTTGCGCGTTCGGGCAAAAGCGGATCCTGTTATCCGTGTATTCGGCAATGATCGCAGCTGTGCTGTCTGTTGAACCGTCGTCGATGATAATTAATTCAAAGTCAGACCATGTCTGCCTCAGGATGCTGTCAATTGCTTCTCGTATGTACCGTTCCGCATTGTATGCTGGCATAATGACACTGATTTTTGGCATATTATATTCCTTCGTTAAACCATTTTACATAGTCGAACGCATCGTACCATTTTCGACCCGTGTGTCCGTTCACAAACTCGCTGCATACGCCGACGCAGGGTTCCTGTTCAAACCCGGATATATGGAACGCGGACTGAAGTTCAGGATATGGAACGTGCGTGAATACCACCTTGTTCGCATAGGGCAGCGCGTCAAATGCCCGCAGATCTTCATAGGTGCAGCCGTCCCGATCTGTCATCATGATAAAGAGCCTGTCCCACAGAATTCTCTTGCAGCGCCGCTTCCATGCAGCCTCCGCTTCTGCCTCGGAAGCATAATGTTCAAACCAGATGTTCAGATCGCCGAGCTTTGCAGAAGGGTACGGCACGTCTTTTTCCGCTTGAAACACAAGCGGAAGACCCAGATATTCCCGAGGCGCTCTGAGAAGCGCGATAAAATCATGCGGGCTGATCCAGAGGTCTACAAACGGGGAGTTGAACGCAAGCCCAAGGTCATGGCAGATGCACGCACCGTTGCAATTGCTGGAAAACACAGAGAATTCATATTTTTTGAGCGCTTTCTGATTTCTTCTGTTGATCTGCATACGAAGCAGATTGTTTAAATACGTGGCCATGCGCCGTTATCTCCCGTGCTTTAAATTTGCCGCCCGTGCATAGAGTCCCAGCATCGCGGCATTTTGCCGCATGATCCAGTCGGCGCGGATATCCGATATTCCGGTGCGTGTGATCGCAGCGCGAAGCGCACGGTTCTGGCAAAGCTGCCTGACGGCGGCTGTGCGTTCTGCTCTGCTCATAGGGGAGGTTTTGTAATAATAATTGCAGACTGCCGAAAACGCGCCGCCGATAAGCTGACGCAGATAGGCTGTCTGAAGCGCGTCGTTGTCGCCCCATGCGGCGCTGATGGCGCCTTTGATCGCTTCCGCAGCGTTCAGACAGGCTTCAAAATAATCCGGATGAAAGCGATGAACGGTACTTCTGGTGTTGACAAAGCGCCAGTAGTATGCCGTCTTCTCATAGGCCATGTGGCCGGCATAGCCGATGCTCAGAAGGTTGAATGTGCGGTCCTCCGAAAACTTGATTCCACGCGGGAATTCGATGGCGTGCCGGCGAAGCAGCTCCGCATGGTACAGGCAGCGACAGACAGAGCCTGCTAGCTCCAGAAGCAGCTCCGGAGACATATCCCCGCTGTTTAAAACGCAGCTGCTTTTGAGCTGTGTGATCGTGTCCGGTTCAGACCGGCCGTCCGCGTACACGGTCCTTGCGTCGCACATCACGAGCGGGCAGTCCGTTTCTCCTGCAATAGTAAGCAGGCGCTGGAACATTTCAGGCGCGATCCAGTCATCGGAATCTACGAAGCCGATGTATTTTCCGGCCGCCGCAGCAAGCCCCGCGTTGCGGGCCGCGCTGATGCCTGCGTTTTCCTGATGAATGACGCGGATGCGGCTGTCCCTGGCCGCATAGCTGTCGCAAATGGAGCCGCTGCGGTCTGTTGACCCATCGTCTACCAGAAGAAGCTCCCAGCTCTGCAGCGTCTGTCTCACGATGGAATCGAGGCAGCGGGGGAGATACACCTCTTCATTGTAGACCGGAATAAGAATGGACACATCTGGCGTCATCATGTCTGGCTCTCCTTCAGATATCGGATCCTTCCCAGCAATAAGCCGAGCGGAAGATAGATCAGCAAATTGGGCTTCAGCGAAAACATCCCCAATTCAAACGCCTGCTGCGCATTCATCAGCAAAAACGCTGTCACGCAGCCTGTTACGATCGGATCAGACAGGTACGGAGTCGCCCGTTTCAGCGGCAGATACAGGCAATTGAGCCAGAAGCCATAGCCTAAAATGCCGAAGCTGGTCAGACAGGCAACGGCGGTATTGTGCCAGTTGTTCGTGCTGATGTTGCCGGAGCCCAGCAGCGGCTGACGGAGGAGACTGCGGAAGCCATTCAGCCATAGCTGGTCCCGCCCGTTAAAAATAGGCTTATCGAAGGCTTTCAGACTCCATACCTCCATATCGTAGACAGCGCCGCAAAGGGAGATCACGACTGTGACAAGTGCCACAAAAAGGGGGATCAGCAGAAGGAAGATCACCCAGCCGTGCGACCGCAGCGCCCATGGGTACGGCTTCATGATCAGCGCCAGCAGCATGGTGACCGCCAGCACGACCATGCAGGATCTGGATTCCGTTTTGGATATCAGCCAGAGCACAAGCCCGCCTGCCAGAAGGATCAGAAATTTTGACCAGCCGGACCGCAGGTTATAGAAAGCGGCCATAAACAGGACATAGCTGAAAAGACCGATCATGGCGATGCTGTTTTCATTCCAGCCGGACAGCTGCGTCCCAAAGTCATAGATCACGAGGATCGCCATTCCCAACGCCAACACCGCAAGGCCGGATAACCGCATGGCGCGCTCCTGAACCTTGATCTGGCTGAAGATATAAATCAGCAAAAAGCAGCACAGATACTGGAGCCCGCCAAGGCCCGTTCCGTGAAGGATCCCCGACATGGCGAAAATGCATACCGTTCCGCCAAAGGCAATAAAGACGTCCTTCGGCACCGTCCGCTGACGGCGGCGCAGAAGAAGGATCACCGTGAGGCCAATCAGTGCGGCAGTGGTGATTCTGTCTGTATGATACGCGTTTCCAAGCCCGGTTCCGTTAAACAGGGAAGAGAGCCACACCAGCACGACTCCGGCGGTGAAAATGACTGAATTCATAGTATCTCCCGCGATTGGGGATCAGATCCCCCTGCATAATTTGTAATACGCCCGAAACAGCAGACCGATCGGATAACAGGCCGCTGCCAGCAGCCTGTGCGTTCCGCGATATGCCGTGCGCTTCTTGCGCGCCAGCATACCAAAGCATTGGTACTTTCCGGCCATGAGCAGCCGCTCTGGAACGCTGTTGACCAAATCAATGCGCTGCATAAAGTAAAGACAATATCCCGCCGGATTGCGCTTCATCAGCTCGGTCGCTCTGGATGACAGTCCGTCCGGCTGATATTCGCAAACGGTGATGGTTTTTGGCAGCAGGCGGAGCCTGCACAGCTTGTCCAGCCGGTCATACACGACGCTTTCCGTAACAAATGCTTCGCCCGGAAAGACAGGGAACGGCGCTTTTCGGGCAATCTGCAGGGGGTACAGAAAGGTGTATTCCCCGCGGCAATGAAGCTCCGAATAAAGCCCGAAAAAGGTCGTTTCTTTTATTTCAGGCGGAAACTCCGTGCTCAGGCTTTTTCCGTCTGCCGCAGACTTATATGCGCATACGCCGCATTCAGGAGACGCAGCTTCCCGCAGCGCTTCCATTGCATCCGGCACGAGAAGGTCGTCCGAATCCACGCAGAGGAAATACGTGCCCGTGGCCTGCTGCAAGGCGAGATTATACGCCGTGTGTTTCCCGCCGTTTTCCTTTTTGATATAGCGGACCGGAAACCGGGCAGACGAAAAGCTGCCTGCCGCAGCCTCCGTGCCGTCCGTGGAACCGTCGTCAACAATGAGCCATTCAAAGTCGAATACAGTCTGTGCGCAAAGGCTGCGGTAAAGCCGCTGCAGCGTATCTTTTCGATTGTATGTAGGTGTAAATACTGTAATTGTCGGCATAGCTCCCGCTCATTTCCGCTTCAGCCAATCAAGGCAGTTCTTCCCGAACAGTCTCCGGCAGGCCTTTGTAAGTTTGCAGCGGAGCTGCATACCCTTCGGCAGCCAGCTCATGGAGTACCAGTGGATGGACCAGGTGTTTTCTGTTTTTTTCAGCCTGCCGGTCGCGCTGTCGAGCGGGTTGAACCGGTCGGCGGGGTAGACGCGGATGCCCTTAATAAGCTGTTCCTGTCCGTTTCGGACAAGGCCGAAGCGCTCCAGCACGGCGGTATTCAGGTGCGGGCAGGTCACGGTGTTCAGGCTCCCGTCTGCGTTGGTGAAATGCAGCGGCCTGTATGCCGCGATCATCGCCTGCACAACACTCTGGTGCGGCACAGCCGCCATGACCTGTCCGCTGTTGACAAACTGGTCATTCTCAAAGCCGATGAAGCCCTCATCATTCAGCAATGGCGAAATATCCCGCACGACCTCCACGTCGGTATCGAAGTACACGCCGCCGTACTGCTCCAGCACCAGCAGGCGCATGACGTCGGTCACGAAGGCGTATTTTTTCGCGGCATAGGCCTCCGCCATGAAGGGCACGGCAAGATAGTCGCAGTTATCCTCATTCCACTCGCGGATCTCAAACTCCGGGCAGAATTTCCGCCAGCTGGCAATGCAACGCTTCGCCAGCTCCGGCTTCTCGCCGCGGCCAAACCAGCAGTAATGGATGATCTTTGGGATCATGGGCGTTTCTCCAATCTTCTCTTGTGCAGCGCCTGATAGACCGGCCCCGGCAGCAGCCCTACCGCAAGGGGGCGCAGCGCGTAAAGATATGCGTTCAGCGGCAGATGCAGCAGCCGTGCCGCTTTTATGCGGACGCGAAATTCATTGATGCGATATTTGAATTTCCGGCGGGCAAATGCATTGCGGTCGTCCCGCATGGCATAGAGCGGCTCCGGGATATTCTGGCCGCGGAAACCGGAGGCGTACAGCTTGATCCAGAGGTCGTAGTCCTCCACGCGCAGATAGCGCGGGTCGTCCGTATAGCCGTTTACCGCCTGATACGCCTCCCGCCTGACCATGCACGGTGCGTGGCAGAAGGGCGTTCCCGCGATAAAATCTCTGTTTTCCGGAAACAAAACAGGGTGGCTCTGCCCCCATGCGCCGTTCTCGTCAAAATAAGTCATTGCCGTGCTGACAATGGCGATATCAGGGAACGCGTCGAGAATGGCCGCTTCCTTTTCGAATCTGGTCGGCATGGACACATCGTCGCCGTCCTGCCGCGCGATATAGACCCCATCCGCGATAGAAAGGCACCGGTTCAGCGTGTAATTCAGTCCCATGTTCTGCTCATTTTTCAGAAGCGTGATTCTCTCGGGATATGTACGCCGGTACCGTTCCGCGACCTCATACGTCGCATCGCGTGACCCGTCGTCGCACATGACGAGGTTCCAGTCCGTAAAGGTCTGCGCAAGCAGGGAATCGATCGCTTCAGGCAGCGTATCCGCGCAGTTATAAATACCCATAATAACGCTGACGTTTGCCATAGCTTACTCCTCACCCAGCAGGCGCTTGCGATCCTGCAAAATCGCCTGAAACAGCCGTTGCTGCTCAAATTTTTCCGCTGCAAGCTTATGAGCGGCCAAGCCGAAGCGCTGCCGCGTTTCCGGAGAAGCGGCAAGCGCCTCCATGGCGGATACGAGAGAATCCACGTCCGCTTTTTTTACGACCAGGCCCGTTTCATCGGGGATCATCGCATCCGTTGGGCCGGGAATATCCGTCACGATCACAGGCACGCCCATCGCCTCCGCCTCCACCACGACCATACCGAAGCCCTCGCGATAGCTGGGCAGGATATACGCATCCATCGCTGCCAGATACGTTTCTACCGTGCTGGTTCTTCCGCAGAATATCGTATGCGCCTGTTCTTGCGCCCACTGATACAGGGACATATCAACGGCAGCAGAAAGCTCCGGATTGCCAACGATCAAAAGGTATGCGCCGCTGTTTTTTTGCAGGAATGCTTTGAACGCCGCCAACAGCTCGTTGATGCCCTTGTCGCGCGTAATACGGCCGACAAAGCCAAAAACAACCGCATCGTCCGGGATCGCATATTTTTCCCGGATCTCAGCGCGCCAGACCGGCTTCTGCGAATTGTCAAATTTGTTCAGATTGACGCCGCTGGCACTGCCGTTCCAAATCACAGAGCCTTTATTTTCCGGGTACAGTCCCTCGGCATGGCTGAACTTCAGATTCCCGAAGCTGTCCGGCTCGACCCATGTTGAAAGCGTACAGACCAGCTTTTCAATCCGCTTAAAAATGACGCGTTTGATCCCGTGGAAGCCCACGTAGGCCATTCCCCACTGACAATAAAGCCGCACAGGGACTCCGGCAAGCTTTGCCGCCAGCGCAGCATACAAGGACGCATTCGGCGTGGAATACTGCACCATGTCGAACCGTTCCCTGCGGAAAACCTTCACCATCTTCATCATTGCGCCGATCCCGCCAAGGCTGACCCCGCGCTTCATGGGAATGGGGATATAATGCATATACGGCGGCAGCGAGGCGGCAAACGCCGCATCGTCATCGCAGATCATCGTAATATCGTAACCAGCCTGCTGATGGAGGTAGCTTGCCACTCCAACAACGAACGATCTCATTGTTCCGGAAATCGTTGTAACAAAGCAGATTTTTTTCACTTTCTTTTCAGCTATTAAGTATTCGTTCATTCTCTATTCAGCTACAACCTTAATAAATTCCATCAGCATTTTGAAACCATATTGAATGCATCCCCAGCTTTTCCGGGGCGTCGAAATCTTTTATTTTGTTGTCTCCGACATAACACATACTTTCGAATGAGGCACCGAACCAGTCAGCCATGAGTTCAAATGCCTTTGGATTGGGTTTCCGAAACGAGGTGCCGCCCAATTCGTCCGTAACAATAATTTTGTCAAATACGTCTCGTATTTTAAGTGCATCAATTTTGGCCTGTTGCCCATCTGGACGGCCATCTGTTATCAGCCCAAGCTTTTTCTTCTGCTCCCGCATTCTAAGAAGCATTTCACGGACACCCGGGTATAAGCAAATTTGCGGACTATGGAACCGGTATGCGTGCAAGCATCGCTCTTTAAAATTTGTATCTGCAATTTGCCGTTCGGACAAAAGACAATCAATTGCCGGTTTGTTCTCCAGGAAAAATGTCCACAGCCTTGCTTCCGCTTCGTTTCTCTCAGAAAACAGGCTTGAAACTTGGTGAAATCCACTTCTTACATAGTCTTTTTCGCTATAAAGCGTGTCGTCTAAGTCAAAAAGTATTACTTTAAACTCTGAACTATATTTTTCGACATCTAATACGCTACATACTTCGATCATAGCCTTCACTTCCTTCGTCAATACAAACACTTTGATCGAATCGGCTGTATGTAGCACCATTTCGCGCCGCACACTCCATGTAGCTAAGCGCTTCGCCCTTCAAGAGCCGAATCAACGCAGCTGCACTGTCCGCCCCGGCTTTCATGCTCAAGGGAGCTCCGCCGCCGAAGCGCGGATTGATTTCAATATAGTAATTTTTCTGTGATATGTCGTCGTGTATAAGCTGCACCGTAATTTGTCCGCAAGGCTTGAAATCTTTCACAAGACGTTTCATCTCGTCAATCATGACCTCGTTTTGATATATTTTTGTCTTGAGGACTTCTCCCGAACGAACGGCCAATCGTTCCCGTGGTGTAATAAAAATGGGATTTCCGGTAAAATCACAGAAAATATCAATTGTAAACTCGCGTCCCGAAATAAAAGGTTGAATGATATAGTCGGGAATCATATTTGCATACGCCGCAAGATCTGCTTTGTTATGGACTTTGTATGCATTTATGCTCGAACTGCCATCAAGCGGCTTTATGAATGCCGGGAATCCGTCTGCATAATCTGCGACCTTGTCAACAGGTACAGGGGTATTTAGCCCGATCTGCTTAAAATAATCTGCCGTTTTGCGCTTATCGCGGCACAAAGCAATCCTTTCGACATCAGAAACAAGTACCCTTGTTCCAACTGCCTCAAATTTTGATTTACTCTGTGCCAGAATCAGCAATTCCGTATCAATCGTAGGAATCAGGCAGTCGATTTTCCGTTCTTTGCAAATATCAACAAGCTGAGGAATGTAGTTTTTGTCGTGAATTCGGTTAACACGTACGGCCTCATCGCAAAAGTACAATGCAGGTGCCGTTAGGGACATATCTGCACCTACAACACGCAGGTCTTCGTTCAGCTTTTCTGCGGCGTTCCTGAATGCTTGGACTAATTCAACTCGTCTGCCTATACTCGTTAATAGCAGTTTCATATTGAACACCCACTCTATTTCTCAAAGATAAGCTTTAGGGCCGGTAAACTCCTCTTTCGTCGCGCTGCCCTCCGCGCTGATCCCCTCGCGGGCGAAGACACAGCGGATGGTCATAAAGATAATTTTTACATCCAGCGCGAAGCTGATGTGGTCTACATAGTCCACGTCGTAGGCAAAGCGTTCCTCCCATGAGGAAAGATTGCGGCCGTGCACCTGCGCCCAACCGGTGAGGCCGGGGCGGACGGCGTGGCGGTAATGCTGCTCGTCGTTATAGAGCGGCAGGTATTTCACCAACAGCGGCCTCGGACCGACGAGGCTCATCTTTCCGCAGAAGATATCCCATAGCTCAGGAAGCTCATCCAGGCTTGTCGCGCGCAGGATGCGGCCAAATTTGCCCAGACGCTCCTGATCCGGCAGCAGTTCGCCGTTTTCATCCCGCGCGTCGCTCATGCTGCGGAATTTGTGGAGCTTGAAGATCTGCTCGTTCTTGCCCGGACGCTCCTGACAGAAGATCACAGGGCTGCCCAGCTTCACGCGCACCAAAATTGCCGTCACGAGAAGCACGGGGGACAGGATGATCAGCGCCATTCCAGAAAGAAAAAAATCAAGAAAGCGCTTGCCATATTTCTCATAAAATCCCGCTCTGTGCCGCATCAGAAGTTCCCCCGGATAGCTGCGCAGACGCGGTCCACGTCGTCCATGGTCATCTTCGTATCGCTCGGCAGGCACACGCCGCGCGAAAACAGGTCATTGCAAACCGGTTCCTCTGCGACGCTGACGAAGGGACAGTCAGCAAAGACAGGCTGCAAATTCATCGGCTTCCAGAGGTGGCGGCCCTCGATATTTGCCTCGTTCAGCCTTGCCAAAAGTTCAGCGGGCGTTACGCCGCAGTCCTTGTCCAGCAGCGCGACGGACAGCCAGCGGTTCGGCTCGGCGCAGTCCAGCTTCGGCTGCATGGCGAGCGGCAGACCCCTCAGCTTTTCGGCATACCGGGCGAAAATCGCCTGCTTCTGCCGCACGCGCAGGGGCAGAACCTTCATCTGTCCGCGACCAATTCCGGCGGAGATATTGCTCATACGGTAGTTGTAGCCGATTTCCTCGTGCTGGTACCACGGCGCGTTCTCGCGTGCCTGCGTCGCCAGCTTCAGCGCGTGCCTGGCATCCGTCTCTGTCCGGCACAGCAGCATACCGCCGCCAGAAGTGGTAATGATCTTGTTGCCGTTGAACGACAGCCCGCCGAATTCACCGAACGTGCCGCACTTCTGGCCGTTGTATGTAGACCCCAGCGCCTCGGCAGCGTCTTCGATCAGGGGAACGCCGTACTCGCGGCAGATGGCAGTGATCTCGTCCAGCTTGGCGGGGTTGCCGTACAGATGCACTGCAACGACCGCTTTGGGCGTGCCATGCAGCTCGAACGCGCGGCGAAGCGCGGCGGGATCCATGTTCCACGTCTCACGCTCAGAGTCGATAAATACCGGCTTCGCGCCGCAGTAGGCGACGGGGTTGGCCGATGCGGAGAAGGTCAGGCTCTGGCAGAACACCGTATCGCCGGGCTTTACGCCCGCGAGGATCATCGCCAGATGCAGCGCCGCCGTCCCGGCGGACAGCGCGACGGGATAGCCCTTCTCCATGTATGCGCCCATGGTTTTTTCAAATTCGTTCATGTTCTCGCCCAGCGGCGCGATCCAGTTTTTCCGGAATGCGTCGTGGATATATTCCAGTTCATAGCCCTCGTCCGACATATGCGGACTGGCCAGCAAAAGCCGTTTATCCATGCCCTCTCCTATCCTTTTCTCCACTGCATCCCAATGCCGAACGCACGAACAGCGCGCACTTTTCTCATCAAAATGTTCGAAATATAGCCAAAATTATTCTTTATTTTACCATGACTGCCGGGGAATTGCAAGTGCCCCAAAAGCAAAAACAAGCACGCTCAACCGAAAAAGAAGAAACCACAGATTTTCTGACCCGCAAGAGCCGGATGAAGAGGACTGGATGGGCGCGGAGCGCAAGGATTTCCGCATCATCGCGCAGGCGGCATTTGACCGGGCGCGGCGGAAAAGCACCTATATCTGCCGGGCTCATACTCCCGTGTCAGCGGGCATATACTCCAATAGCATACACAGCCTGGAGGTGCCCGTATGACAGAGGACTTACTCACCAGAGCCAGAGAGCTGGCTGTGTACATCATCGAGAACCGCGCCACCATCCGGCAGGCGGCAAAGCACTTCGGACTTTCCAAATCGACCGTGCATAAGGATCTTTCCGAGCGGCTGCCGATGGCGAACCGCGCGCTGTATCTTTCTGTGCGGGAGATTCTCGACCAGAACAGGGCCGAGCGCCACATCCGCGGCGGTCTGGCTACGAGAAAGAAATATAAGGGGTTCTGAATCTTGTCGTTTTCCGGGCGTTTTCCCGTTTTTTGGGGGAAACGTCCGGCTTTTTATACAGCTTGCTAAAAATTTGTGAGTTTCGATAAAATTTTTTGAGAAATGGGTTGATTCTTTGGTGCGGAAGGTATATACTTGGAATCAGGAAACAACTCCATTCAACAACAACACAACGTTCAGGAGGCAAAGAGTCATGAAATATGGTCGTACATTCAATTTCTCCGCAGGCCCCGCAATGATGCCGGAGCCCGTGCTGGAGGAGATCCGCGACGAGATGATGAACTACCGCGGCAGCGGCATGTGCGTCATGGAAATGAGCCACCGTTCCCCTGTTTTCCAGCAGATCATCGACGAGGCCGAGCAGGATCTGCGCGACCTCATGGGCATTCCCGACAACTATAAGGTCCTGTTCATTCAGGGCGGCGCAACGCTCCAGTTCTCCATGATCCCCATGAACCTCATGAAGAACGGCAAGGCCGTCTACATCGAGACCGGCGCATGGTCCAAGAAGGCCATCGCGGAAGCCAAGAAGGTCGGCGAGGTCATCGTCGCCGCTTCCAGCAAGGACAAGAACTATACCTACGTTCCCGACTGCTCCGATCTGGATATCCCCGAAGACACCGATTACGTCTACATCTGCGAAAATGAGACGATCCATGGCGTGACGTGGAACAAGCTGCCCAACACCAAGGGCCATGTGCTTGTTTCCGACCAGTCCTCCATGTTCCTCTCCAAGCCCTGCAACGTGTCCGACTACGGCATGATCTACGCGGGCGTGCAGAAGAATGTCGGCCCCGCCGGCATGGTCGTCGTCATCGTCCGTGAGGATCTGATCCGTGACGATCTGAAGGATCTGCCCATCTACCTGCAGTACAGCACGCACGCAGGCGCAGGTTCCATGTACAACACCCCGAACTGCTGGGCCATCTACTGCTGCGGCAAGGTCTTCAAGTATCTGAAGAGCATCGGCGGCCTCGAAGAGATGCACAAGCGCAATCTCGACAAGGCGAAGGTCTTCTATGACTTCCTGGATTCCTCCAAGATGTTCAAGGGCACCGTCGAGCCGGAGTTCCGCTCCCTCATGAACATCCCGTTCGTGACCGGGTCTGCTGACCTCGACAAGGAAGTCGTCGCCGCCACCAAGGCAGCCGGTTACGACAACCTCAAGGGCCACAAGTCCGTCGGCGGCCTGCGCGCTTCCATCTACAACGCCATGCCCAAGGAGGGCGTGGAAGCGCTCGTCGAGTTCCTCAAGAACTTCGAAGCCAACTACGGCAAATAAGAAAACCTACAAGGCGCGGCATATCCTGTCGCGCCTTGTTTCACAGAACAAATATAAGGAGATTTTATCATGCGTATTCTCGTAACTGATGGAATGGACAAGACCGCAATGGCGCAGCTGCGTGAGGCAGGCCACGAGGTCGTCGAGCAGTTCTATGCTCCGGAAGAACTGGGCGCGGCCCTGCGTGAGTTTGACGCAGTCGTCGTCCGCTCCAAGACCAAGGTCCGCGCGAACCACATCGACGAGGCCAAGGGCGGCAAGCTGAAGCTGATCATCCGCGGCGGTGTCGGCGTTGACAACATCGATGTCAAGTATGCAGAGGCCAACGGCATCACCGTCAAGAACACCCCGAAGGCTTCCTCTCAGTCCGTCGCAGAGCTGGCCATGGGTCATATGTTCTCCTGCGCACGCTATCTTTCCATCGCGGGCCACACCATGCGCGAGGGCAAGTGGGAAAAGAAGGCATACGGCAAGGGCATCGAGCTGCAGGGCAAGACCCTCGGCATCGTCGGCTTCGGCCGCATCGGCCAGCATCTGGGCGTCATGGCCAAGGCCATCGGCATGACTGTCATCGCCTTTGATATCTTCCACATTCCCGGCATCGAAGAGCAGCTGGGCATTCCCTATGTCGAGATGGACGAACTGCTTGCCAAGTCCGACTTTATCTCCGTCCATGCCCCGGCAGTTGACGGCGGCGCACTGATTAACGCAGAGCGCATCGCAAAGATGAAGGACGGCGTGTGCATCATCAATACCTCCCGCGGCACCAACGTTGACGAGGCCGCTCTGCTGGCCGCGCTCGAATCCGGCAAGGTCCGCGCCGCCGGTCTGGACGTCTACGCTGACGAGCCCGCCTCCAACTCCGCGCTGTACTCCCATCCGATGGTCTCCTGCACGCCGCATATCGGCGCTGCCACCGTTGAGGCGCAGAAGCGCATCGGCGCGGAGATCGTGGACATTATCACGAATTTCGGCAAATAATTTCAGTCATTTCGCACAAGGCGTTTGCGCTTGTATTTCTGGCGCGGATGCGATATGATAATTTTGAGCAATCTGCAAAAGGATCGCAATAGATTGGTACAATTTTTTGAGGAGGATTTACCAAAATGAATGCTTATGTTGCCAGTGTCATCGACTATGTCAAGCAGGCACACGGGAATGAGCCTGAATTCGTTCAGACTGTAGAAGAGGTTCTCTCTTCCGTTTCCCCGATCATGGATGCGCATCCCGAATACGAGAAGGTCGACCTTCTGAAGAGAATGGTCGAGCCCGAAAGAATGTTCACGTTCCGCGTCTGCTGGATGGATGATAAGGGCGAATATCATACAAACCGTGGCTGGCGCTGCCAGTTCAACGGCGCGATCGGCCCGTACAAGGGCGGCATCCGCTTCCAGAAGAACGTTTACGAAGGCATCATCAAGTTCCTCGGCTTCGAGCAGACCTTCAAGAACTCCCTGACCGGCCTGCCCATGGGCGGCGCAAAGGGCGGCTCCGACTTCGATCCTGCCGGCAAGTCCGACGCGGAAGTCATGCGCTTCTGCCAGAGCTTCATGACCGCTCTGTACCGCTACATCGGGCCGGACATCGACGTTCCCGCGGGCGACATGGGTGTCGGCGGCCGTGAGATCGGCTATATGTTCGGCCAGTACCGCAGACTCAAGGGTGTCTGGGAGAACGGTGTTCTGACCGGCAAGGGCATGAGCTACGGCGGCTCCCTGATCCGTCCGGAAGCAACCGGCTACGGCGCAGTTTACTATTTGCAGGAAGTCCTGAAGCATGAGAACGACACCATCGAGGGCAAGCGTCTTGCCATCTCCGGCTACGGCAACGTCGGCTGGGGCATCATGAAGAAGGCTGCCGAGTTGGGCGCGAAGGTCACCTATTTCGCAGGCCCCGACGGCTATATCCATGATCCGGACGGCGTCGTCGGCGAAAAGCTCGACTTCATCCTCGAGATGCGCGCAAAGGATCCGATGCACTGCAAGCCGTATGCCGACAAGTACGGCGTGGAATTTGTTCCGGGCGAAAAGTGCTGGGGCGTGAAGGACGTTGATGTCTATATGCCCGCTGCGACCCAGAACGACGTGCGCATGGAGTCCGCAGAAAAGATCGCCGCCTCCGGCGTCAAGTACTACATCGAGGTCGCCAACATGCCGACCACGAACGACGCTCTGAACTATCTGCGCGCGCAGAAGCACATGATCGTCGCTCCGTCCAAGGCTGTCAACGCGGGCGGCGTCGGCGTTTCCGGTCTTGAAATGAGCCAGAACTCCGAGCGTCTGGTCTGGACGGCTGAGGAAGTCGATGCGCAGCTGCACAAGATGATGAAGAACATCCACAAGGTCAGCGCAGAGGCTGCCGAAGAGTACGGCCTCGGCTACGATCTGGTTGCGGGCGCCAACATCGCCGGCTTCAAGAAGGTCGCACAGGCCATGTACGAGCAGGGCGTGTTCTGATCTATTTCCATTCCATACACAGCAGCCCCAGCGGTTTTCGCCGCTGGGGCTGTTCCATTCTTTTCAGTGCAGCACTGGCGCGGGAACGCAAAAGGCTCCCCTTTGCATAGCTGGGTGTACGTAAGACAGTATTGCGCCGAGATTGACGAAGCGGCACGAAACCGCATGGAGCTGATCGTGCGGTCACTGGCAGAGCAAAACGGCGTGACCGAGCAACTGAAAGCCGAAAACCAAATGGAATGGGTGCGGCAGATGAACGCTTGCAAGGCACAGGCAGAGGAGATTGTGAAAGCGGAATTGATTTATGATTGAGCGAGGAAGTCCGGGCAGAAAACTGTTCGGACTTTTCTCATATAGTCCAAAGTTGCGGTAGAACTGTTCACAAGTTTTATGGTATAATTTGAATACGAAAAGTGAGCAACAAATCGGAATTTGATGAGGTGATTGGGTGAAAACTTATACAATTTGTGGAAGCATGAAATTTGCCGAAGATATGAAAAAAATTGCTTATGACCTTGAAATAAGCAAAGGATATAAGATATAATATATTACAATGTGTTTATTGTGAAGATAATATTGTTCCAACTGAAGATGAACTTTTAAAACTTGAAGATGCTCATTACAGAAAAATAGATTTAAGTGATGGAATATATGTTGTAAATATGGATGGTTATATTGGAACATCTGTGAAAAAAGAAATTGAGTATGCTGAAAGGCATGGAAAAGAAGTGTTGTATCATTACAATCAGTAGATTTTAATTCATAAAACAGTTAGATAAATTTGAATTTGACGAGGTATTGATAGAATGGTAGAAGTAAAATTTTATGACAATGTCGCAGATGAATTTTTAAAGTTTGCAGTGATAATATCCAAAACAGATAACAAGTGGGTATTCTGTAAACACAAAGAAAGAGAGACTTATGAAATACCAGGAGGTCACAGAGAACCTGGAGAAAGTATTTTAGAAACAGCTAAAAGAGAATTACAAGAAGAAACAGGAGCAGTTGATTTTAGAATTGAACCAATATGTGTGTATTCTGTTAAAGGAAAGACACGAGTAAATGAAAATATTGATGATGAAACTTTCGGAATGTTATTTATTGCAGACATTAACTCATTTGAGGAATTACATAGTGAGATTGAGAAGATATTGATTTCAGATAAGTTAGTTGAAAATTGGACATATCCTTTAATTCAACCTATATTGATTGAAGAAGCAAAAAAAAGAGGCTTTATATAAATAGACAAGCAACGGAAACTTTCAGTTTGGCGAACTGATAAAATCCCTTTAGGAACTAAAGGGCGCACTTCTATACTCTCCTATCGGGAGTATGTGCGTCCTGCGGAGCTTCATTCCCGGTCAGCAGAGAAAAACTGCTTGACCGAAAATGTTTCGTCACTTCGTTCCGTCAAGGGAGCTACACTCCCTTGCGACGCTTGTGCGTCTATCCCTTGTGGACTTGCCGTCCGCAAACGGTTTTGGCAAACCGTTCGCCGCCAGCAAGTTTGAAGATTAGACATAAACAAATCCTCCGCATGGTCTAAGCCATACGGAGGATTAACTGTTTTACGGACACCCGTCTATAAAGGGGGGCCTTTTGCGTGTCTATGGATTTATCTCCGGTCATTTCATCTGCGCGATATCGCAGACGATCTCGACACACTTGTCAACGCCGAGCGTGCCGCTGTCGAGGCAGACATCGTAATTCTCGGCCTCGCCCCAGTTGCGGTTGGTGTAATGCTTGTAATAGACCTTGCGCTTGCTGTCCTTCTCCTGCAGGCGCTTTTCCATGGGCTTGCTCGTTTCGCCGTAGCGTTCGCGCACGCGGGCGGCGCGGTGGGCCATGTCGGAGTGGATGAAAATGTGCAGGCAGTCCGGCTGATCCTTCAGGATGAAGTCGGCGCAGCGGCCGACGATAACGCACGGACCCTTGCTGGCAAGATCGCGGATGACGTTTGTCTGGCAGACGTAGAGCTTATCCGACACGGACATGGTATCGACCAGACCCATCGGGTGCGAGGAGACGGCAATATTAAACAGGAAGCTGCTGGTGACAGAGGCGTATTCGCCGATCTCCTCGATGAACTCATGCGAGAAGCCGCTTTCTTTGGCGACCTTGTCGACCAGCTCCTTGTCATAATAGGGGATGCCGAGCTTCTCAGCCACCGCCTTGCCGATGCTTCGTCCGCCGCTGCCAAACTGGCGGCTGATGGTGATGACCTTATTTGTCATAGGAACTCCCCCTTTATTTTGGTGGCTTCATTATACACCAAAATCGGCGGGTTGACAAATAAAAATTTTCGCCTGCGCGATGGTCTCCGTGATCTCAGCAGGAGCGGGACGCTGCTCCGCCCGGCAGACTGCATTGGTTTTATAGGAATTTACGGCAAATTCGCAAGCACCTGCCTGCTCGCCCGTTGGGAAGCTACGAATTCGCCGAAAATTTCCGTTAAAAACGGTGCATCCTGCCGGGCGGCGAGAATCCCGTCCCTTGCCAACTGCATTTGGTTTTTACAGATACGGCCGCATATCCTTGACCAGCTGGTCCTCCAGCCGGATGAGCGACTGGGCGAGGCCCCGCGCGTCCTCGTCCGCTGTGGGGTACTGGTTGCAGTAGCGGGCGAGCGACTTGATGCCCATCGAGCAGCCGGTCGAGATGAGATCGGCTGTCGTCGCGTCTCCGGGCTTCATGGAAAGCATCGCCTGCGTTTTCAGATACGACATGGCGCGCGCCGCCGGGTCTGCGCGCTTCGGCTCCTTGCCCTGGCGGCGCAGCCGATCTTCCGCCTGTGCGGCAAGCTGCTCGTGCTGGCGCTTGCTGTCAAGCAGGCGCTTTTGCAGCGGGCCCTCCGCGCTGTTTTTCAGCACATCCTCCAGCGAACGGATGGCCATATCCGTCCCCGCCGCGCACTCCGACAGCAGATGCAGGGTATCTTCGTTCATATACATCTCCTCCTTCTGCGAGTATTGTGTTCCAAAATAGAAAAAAGTATGATACAATACGAAAAAAGGAGGCGCTGCTATGCGTATGGAACGGACGGTCCGCGAGATCGCGGGCGATTATGCCGTGCTGGAAAACGAGACAGGCGGCACAACGGAGGTCGCGCTGGCGCTGCTGCCGGACGGCATTGCCGAGGGCACGGTGCTGATTTTTGAAAATTTTGAATACCGTATAAAGGAGAATATGCCATGATCCGTCATATCGTCATGTGGAAATTCCGCGAGGGAGAAGCGGAAAACCGCGAAAAATTCCTGTCTGGCCTGCAGGCGCTGGACGGCGTGATCCCGGAGATCCGCCATATGGAGATCCACCGCAGCTGCAAGCCCGGCAATCCCTACGACGCCTGTCTGATCGCCGATTTTGACGATCTGGACGCGCTGTCCCGTTACAAAAACGACCCGCGCCATGTTGCGGTGTCCACGCTCTGCAAGTCCATCCGCGAATCGCGCGGCGCGATCGACTACGAGCTGTAAGCCCGGTATATCGATTTACCGTTTCAGGAGGGAGCTTCATGAAGACCAAACATATTCAGAAGCAGCTGGATTTCTTCGTCCGCGATAAGGCGCACCATGCCTACCGCAAGCCCGCAGGGGACGCGCACGCGCTGGCCGCAGAGCTTGCGGCGCAGAGACTTGACGATATGCAGCGCTCGGTCGCACGGCTGCGCTATGTGCTGGCGCAGGAAACGCCCGTCGTTTTCCCGGATGAGCGCATCACGCTGCTGCGCACCGTGCGCACCATTCCGGAGATCCACACAGAAGAAGAGGACAGGCAGCTGCACGAGACGCACGCGTTCCATGAAAACGGCCGCGTATTCAATATGTGCCCCGATTACGGGATGCTGATGGCGGACGGCTTTACGAAAAAGGCCGAAAAGATTCGCACGCAGCTGGAAAAGGCAGAAACGGCGGAGCAGAAGGAATTTCTGCAGGCCATGCTGGACGTGCTTTCCATCGTGACGGACTTCGCCGCGCGCTACCGCGAGGAGGCGCTGCGCGTAGGCAACCAGACGGTTGCGGACACGCTTTCCAAGATCCCCGCCAACGCGCCCAAGACGCTTCTCGAAGCGCTGCAGTTCCTGCGCCTGCTGCATTACGCCATGTGGTGCAACGGCAACTATCACAATACCATCGGCCGTATCGACCAGTTCCTGTACCCCTATTACTGGCACGATCTGGACGCAGGGCTTCTGACAAAGGACGGGGCGCTTGAGCTGCTGGAGGAGTTTTTCGTCTCCTGCAACCGCGACAGCGACCTTTACATCGGCATCCAGCAGGGCGACAACGGGCAGACCATCGTACTGGGCGGCTCGAACGAAGACGGCTCCGACGCGTATAACGACCTGTCCGAGCTGTGCCTGATCGCCAGCCGCGAGCTGTGCCTCATCGACCCCAAGGTCAATCTGCGCGTACACAAAAACACGCCGCTGTCCGTCTATGAGCTTGCCACGACGCTCACACAGAAGGGCCTCGGCTTCCCGCAGTATACGAACGACGAGATTGTCATTCCCGCGCTGCTGCGCTGGGGCTATGAGAAGCAGGACGCGTATAACTACACGCTGGCCGCCTGCTGGGAGATCCTTGTGACGGGATATATGGATCTTGTCAACTGGGACAGCCTGAACTTCCTCAAAACCGTGCAGGACGCCTGCGAGTATCTGCCGGAGTGCAAAACATATGAAGACTTCGCGGCGCTTGTGAAGCAGAATATCGAGGTGCAGGCCGGGGCGCTCATGGCGGAGACGAAAAACGTCTATAAAGAGCCGTCGCCCCTCGTGAGTCTCATGTGCCCGGACTGCCTCGAAAAGATGCGCGATATCTCGAAGCCCGGCAAGTATAATAACTACGGCTTCCACGGCGACGGGCTTGCCACAGCCGCCGATTCCATGGCCGCTGTACGCAAATACGTCTACGACGAGAAGACCTTCACGCCGGAAACCATGCTCGCCATGCTGCACGCCGATTTCAAGGGCTATGAGCGCGAACAGAATATGCTCCGCTACGAAGGCCCGAAGTTCGGCAACGACGATGATTTTGTCGATTCCATCGCCGTGCAGCTGCTCGACTGGTATGCCGACGCGCTGGAAGGGAAGAAAAACGACCGCGGCGGCTGCTTCCGCGCGGGCACGGCCTCGGCCATGTATTATATCTGGCATTCGAAGGACGCGCCTGCCTCGCCCGACGGCCGCAGCGCGCATGAAGCGCTGCCCTGCAACTACTCGCCCTCCCTCTTCGCCCGCTGCGAGGGGCCGATTTCCATCATCAAATCCTTCGCCAAGCCCCATCTGACGCGCGTGGCAAACGGCGGCCCGCTGACCGTCGAGCTGTCCGACACCATGTTCCGTAATGAGGACGCCATCCGCAAATGCGCCATGTTCGTCAAGAGTTTCATGGACATGGGCGGACACCAGATGCAGATCAACGCCGTCAACCGCGACAGGCTCCTTGACGCGCAGAAGCACCCGGAGAATTACCGCAACCTCATCGTGCGCGTCTGGGGCTGGAGCGGCTACTTCGTTGAGCTGAACGAGGTCTATCAGAACCATATCATCAAGCGCTCGGAAATGAGCCTGTAACATCGAAAGAAAGGAAGCATCACTATGCTGGAAGCACTGAAAGAACAGGTATTGAAAGCCAATCTGGCCCTGCCGAAGCACGATCTTGTCACCTTCACCTGGGGCAACGTCTCCGCCATCGACCGCGAAAGCGGCCTGATCGCCATCAAGCCGTCGGGCGTGGAGTACGATGAGATGACCGCCGACGACATCGTGCTCGTGAGTCTGGAGACTGGCGAACGCGTCGAGGGCCGTCTCAAGCCCTCGTCCGACACGCCGACGCACGTAGAGCTGTACCGGGCCTTCCCGTCCATCGGCGGCATTGTCCACACGCACAGCCGCTGGGCAACCAGCTTTGCGCAGGCCGGCGCCGGCATCGACGCCATGGGCACCACGCAGGGCGATTATTTCTACGGCCAGATCCCCTGCACCCGCAGCATGACGCCGGAGGAGATCAAGGACGCGTATGAAAAGAACACCGGCCTTGTCATCATCGAGGAATTCAAGCGCCGCGGCATCGACCCGGCACAGGTTCCCGCCGTGCTCGTCCACAACCACGGCCCGTTCACCTGGGGCAAGGACGCGGACGAGGCGGTCTACCACGCCGTTGTGCTTGAAGAGGTCGCGTTTATGAACTTCCACGCCAAACTGCTGAACCCCGCCGCAGGCCCCATGCCGCAGGTGCTGCTCGACAAGCATTACCTGCGCAAGCACGGCGCGAACGCCTATTATGGACAGGGCTGAGGCGCAGAAGGCGCTGCAGGCCTGCATCGCAGATGAGCAGGCCTATCAGTTCACGAGCTTTTCCCACCGCGACGCGTGGGAGCTTGGCCATGCGCTGGTGGACGCGTGCGAAAAGATGGGCGCGCCGCTTGCCGTGGAGATCGAGATCAATCACGTGATCGTCTTCCGCTATTACCCGGACGGCACGGGCGCATATCACGAGCAGTGGCTGCGGCGCAAGCGGAACCTCGTCAACCTGCTTGAAAAAAGCTCCCAGCGCGCGTATTACGAGCTGGAGGTCAATTGCGAGGATCAGGAACGCGACTGGCGGCTGCCGCGCAGTGACTACGCCGCGTGCAGCGGCGCGTTCCCCATCCGCATCCGCGGCGGAAGCGTCATCGGCGTCGCCGCTGTTTCCGGCCTCCCGGACCCCGGCGACCAGACCGCCCTTCTGAACGGCCTGCGCGCTTATTTTGAAGCGCATTTATAAGGCTTATTCTATGCGCTGTCACAGAGACTTCTGTATCCTGCACAGTTCAGCGCGCGCTGAATTCTGCGGCAGAATCCCTCCGCTATTGACGCGCCGACAGGACAAACGGCTCCCGTATGCAGCTGCATACGGGAGCCGTTGGCTATATGGATAAGCTGCTGCTGTCGTTGCAGCAGCGCCTCATAGGGGATCTGAAGCGCTTCGTGGAGCGCTTTTAATTCATCGGGATAAACGCTGCGCTGGCCGCATTCGATTTTTGCCAATGCACTGCGGGTCAGATCACAGCCTGCAGGCTGTGCCTTTGCCGCAAGCTGCTCCTGCGTCGTGCCCCGCGCAAGCCATGCGGCCCGGATCGCCGCGCCGACGGCCTTACTGTATTCCAAATCCATGCGAATATCATCCTTGCTCTTAATATGCCGAAAAATCCGCCGTGGAGCGGATTTTTTGGTTTGCAGATCACTCGGCAAGCTGCCACATGAGTTGGGCCAGAAGGTTCGTGATGGTTTCCATGTCGTCTGCGGGGATGTACTCAAAGCGGCCGTGGAAGTTTTCGCCGCCGGTGCACAGGTTCGGGCAGGGGAGGCCCTCAAAGGACAGGCGTGCGCCGTCCGTGCCGCCGCGGATGGGGACGACCTTCGGCGTGACGCCGAGGGCCTCCATCGCCTTTTTCGCGTTCTCGATCAGGAACATACACGGGGCGATCTTTTCCTTCATGTTGTAATAGCTGTCGCGCAGCGTGAGCGCTGCGGTGCCCGCGCCGTAGCGGCGGTCAATTTCCGCGCAGGCTTTTTCCATGACGGCCTTGCGCGCTTCAAATTTCGCGCGGTCGTGGTCGCGGATGATGTATTGCAGCTCCGCCTGCTCCGTCTCGCCGCGCATGGCGACAAGATGATAAAAGCCCTCGTAATTTTCCGTGTAATACGGCGTTTCCAGCGCCGGGAGCAGGCCGTGCAGCTCCATGGCGACGAGCGCGGCGTTGACCATCTGGCCCTTCGCGGAGCCGGGATGGATGGACTTGCCGCAGATCTCGATCTTCGCGCTGGCCGCGTTGAAGTTCTCATATTCCAGCTCGCCGAGCGCGCCGCCGTCAACGGTGTAAGCGTAGTCTGCGCCGAAGCCCGCCACATCAAACCGGTCGGCACCGCGGCCGATCTCCTCGTCGGGCGTAAAGGCGAGTTTGACGGTTCCATGCGGCTTTTCGGATGTAAGCAGCAGCTGCGCGGCGGACAGGATTTCCGCCACGCCCGCCTTGTCGTCCGCGCCGAGCAGCGTCGTGCCGTCCGTGACGATCAGGCGCTTGCCGACGGAATTTTTCAGCTGCGGGTATTCCGCCGGGGAAAGCACGATGTTTTTCTCTTCGTTCAGCACCACGTCGCCGCCGTCATAGGGCTCGGTGATGCGCGCGCGGATGTTCTCGCCGGGGGCGTCGGGCGAGGTGTCCATGTGGGCGATGAGGCCATAGACGTGGATTTTTTTGTCACAGTTCGCCGGCACGGTGCCGTAGACGTAGCCGTCCTGATCGACGTGCGCGTCGGCAATGCCCATGTCCTGCATCTGGCGGACAAGCTCCTGTGCAAGCGCAAGCTGCCGCGCGGTGGACGGGCACGTCTCGGACGCTTCGTCCGAGGTCGTGGGATAGGAAACGAGCTTCAAAAAGCGTTCAACGACTGTCATGTGTGTGTTCTCCTTTGTGTCAGTATTGGAAAATGCTTCCGCCGACAAACTCGCGCACGATGGAGTCGCGCGGGACATACGGCGTATCGAGCGGCGGCAGGCTCCGCACCACGTCCATCAGGACGGTCAGGCCGTGCTCCGCAATAAACGCGTCGTCTAGATCGGACGCGAACTGTGGGATCTGACGCAGGTATTTTGCCAGAATGCACAGCTCGTAATCATGGAACGAGTCGATGTGGATGGAGGCGTTGGGTTTGTTGGGCGCGATATACTTCTGTTCGCCCGCGTTGACGGATTCGGCGCGGAGGATCGTGTCGCGCAGGGAATTGCCGCGGCCCTGATAATTGCGGATCATGCGGCGCGCCACGCGCACCTGCTCGGGGTGGATGATGCGGTCGCCGGACGTGATGATACGCGTTCTGGGCGCAACGTAAATGCCAGTGGCGCGGTCGCGGATGGGATCGAAGAGCAGGGGATTGAGCATATGGATGCCCTCGGCGATGATCACAGCCTCGCGGCTGCCCTGCATGGGGGTGTAGCCGCCGGTGCGGTTGTTGGGAAAGTCGTACCACGGCACCTGCACCGTCTCGCCGTTCGACAGCCGGTCGATGGTGTCAAGCAGCAGCTCCCGGTTGACGCACAGGGGCGACTCCCAGTCCGTTAAGTCCTTTGGCCGCTCGGAGAGCGGCAGAAAGAAATTGTCCATGCTCAAAAGACAGACCTTGACGCCCAGATTTTCGAGATACGCCTGCAGGCGCATCGCCGTCGTCGTCTTGCCGGAGCCGGAGGGGCCGGTCAGGCAGACGAAGGGCTTGCGCGGCTGTGCGCTCAGGATCGCGGTGGCAGCGGAGCTGATCTTGTCGTGAAAGACCTCCTCACAGCGCAGAACGAACTGCGTCTGGTTCCGCATGGCATAGACAACGTCTTCAATGTCAATAACTCGCATTTTCTTCCTCCTTATGCGTGTTCCACCGCGCCATCATGCGGCGGTAGATCAGAACAAAGCAGAGCACGTGCACCGCGCTCGTCACGACCCAGCTGACAGGGTAGGACAGATACAAAACGTCAAGCGTGTGGTGCGTCTGGAAGATCGTGTAGATCCAGATGATGCGCAGCACGCACGCACCGAAGATCGTCACGACCATCGGCATCCAGCTCCGGCCAAGCCCGCGCACCATGCCGCAGCACGTCTCCATGATGCCGCAGACGAAATAGGTCATGCCCATATACGTCACGCGCACCATGCCGCTGGCAATGACGGAGGCATAGGCCGGGTCGTCCTTTGCAATGTAAATGCCGAGCAGCGGCTGGCCGAAGAAGTACAGCAGCGCGCACATCGGCACGCCGATGAGCAGGACTGTCAGGATGCAGTCGCGGTAGACGGGCTTGATGCGCTCCGGCTTGCCCGCGCCGAGATTCTGGCTGGTAAAGGTCATGGAGGCGTGATAAACGGAGTTGCAGGCCGTATAAATGAACGAGTCGAGATTGCCTGCCGCCGTGTTCGCCGCGACCACGTCCGCGCCGAAGGAGTTGATCGAGGACTGGATCATGACATTGGAAATATTGAAGATCACGGACTGAAGACCCGCAGGCAGGCCGATCTGGATCATGCGCAGGGCCTCGTCCGGGTAAAAGCGGAGCTTTTTGAGTTCCAGCTGCGCGCAGCCCTCCAGCCGCATCAGGCAGACGAGCACGAGCGCCAGCGCGAGATACTGCGAGACGACGGTTGCGATCGCGACGCCCGCCACGCCGAGCCGGCAGACGATCACGAAGAACAGATTCAGCAGCACATTGACCGTGCCGGAAACGGACAGGAAGAAAAACGGCTTTTTTGTGTCGCCGAAGGCCCGCAGCACCGCCGCGCAGAAGTTATACAGAAGCGAGGCGGGCACGCCGATGAAGTAAATTTGCAAATACCGGTCGGACAGGGGCAGAACGTCCTCCGGCGTATCCATCAGGCGGAGCAGGGGACTGGCCAGGAAAAAGCCCAGCAGGAAGACCACGACGCCAAGCCCAAGCCCCAGCACGACCGAGGTGTGCACGGAGCGGGAGACGCGCTCGTCATCCCGGCAGCCGAGATAACGGGCGACAAGGATATTGACGCCGACGGAAATGCCGATGAACGCGCCGATGAGCAGGTTGATAAGCGACGTTGTCGCGCCGACGGCGGCAAGGGCCGTGCTGCTGTCAAATTTGCCGACGACAATGACGTCGGCGGCGTTGAACAGCAGCTGTAAAATGCCGGTCAGCGCCAGCGGGACGGAAAAGCGGATGATCTGCGGCAGGGGTCTGCCCTCGGTCATCACGATCGAATTTGCTTTTGTTGCTGCCATGGGGATGGTGCCCTCCTATTTCTCTTTCAGAGTGTCAAAAAATGCGAGCCACGGTTCAGCCTGCGGCGGGTCATGCGCGAAGACGAGGCGTTCATTCGTCTGCGGGTGGAAAAACGCGATTTGATACGACCAGAGGCCGAGCGGGCTGTCTGACTGTGCGCCGTATTTCCGGTCGCCGCAGAGCGGCAGGCCGCGGGAGGAAAACTGCGCGCGGATCTGATGCGTCCTGCCGGTTTCCAGCCGGATACGCACAAGCGCGCGCCCGTCCTTCACGCCAAGCACCCGGTACGAAAGCCGGGCAGGCCGTGCGTCAGGGCCGGGGGTGTGCGTGACGAAGGTTTGCTTTTTCGCTGCGTCGCGCGTGAGAAGATCGGCCAGAACGCCCTCCGGCGCGTCCGGGATCCCCTCCAATACGGCGAGATAGTCCTTTTCAAATGTATGTGCCTGCACCTGCCGGGACAGGATGCTGTCAGCCATGCGCGACCGCGCGTAGACCATCACGCCGCCCACGGGCCGGTCGAGCCGGTGCACGACGCGCACGCAGCCGGTTTCGTCCTCTCCCAGCGCCCGGCGCAGCAGCTCCGGCATACCGCCCGGCTCGTCAGTGGACAAAACGCCCGCAGGCTTGAGACAGACGACGATTCGATTGTCGGTGTATAAAAGCTCCATTTGCGGTTCCTATGGCGGGTGATTTGTGAGGTGATGCACGGGCGCGTGCATCTATGCTCAAGTTATTATAGTATAGCACGCTTTCCCCGTTTCGTCACGCAGTTTTGCGCACGGGATAAAAAATGTCTTAAAAATTCTTAATTCTGCCCGGAAGCTTGCGGAAGTGTGATATAATAGCGCCACAAAAAGGAGGGAGCAGCCATGGAAGAGGCGATCCGCATTCTGGTGGTAGACGACGAGCCGGATATCCGGCGTATCTGCCGGATCTTGTTGGAGACGGGCGGTTATACCGTGTTGGAGGCCGCGACGGGCGCGGAGGCGGTCGAGCAGGTCCGGCAGCACCCGGAGCTTGATCTTATTTTAATGGATATCATGATGCCGGAGCTGGGCGGCTATGACGCGTGCAGCCGCATCCGGTCGTATTCCACAGCCCCGGTCCTGTTTCTGACCGCCAAGACGCAGGAGGGCGACAAGCGCCGCGCGTATGATTCCGGCGGCGACGATTTTCTCGCCAAGCCGTTTTCCCACGCGGAGCTGATGATGAAGGTCGAGTCGCTGCTGCGGCGCTACCGGGTGTATAAGAGCAAATCGAGCGGGCGGACGCTCCGGCCCGGCATCGTGCTCGACGAGGAAAACCGGCGCGTGCTGGTAAACGGCCAGCCGCTGGAGCTGACGGAGACGGAGTTTTCCATTCTCCACTGTCTGGCGGAGAACCGGGGCCGCGTCGTGCCGGTGCGCACGATCTATGAGACGGTCTGGCATGAGACATATATGCCGGCGTCAAACAATACCGTGATGGTGCATATTGTGAACCTGCGCAAGAAGCTGGAGGAGGATCCGGCCAACCCACGCCTGATCCGCACCGTCTGGGGAAAGGGCTATCAGATTGACTGAAAAGAAGAAGCATTTTGTCTCGCTGAGTGTCAAGCCGCTGTTTGTGCTGCTGCTGGGGCTGGTATTGGGCGTGTGCGTGTGCCTGCTGGCGAATTTCACGGGCGAGCAGATCATCGAGCGCAGCTATATGAGCGACAAGGCTGTTTTGAAGCGCACGAACAGGGCTGCGCAGGAGTTCCAGTCCTTTGTGCGGCAGAACAGCATCTCCACGCGCGACACGGATATGCTGGCCAGCTGGGGCGAGTCGAGAAAAAACTATTATATCATGCTCTACCACGACCAGCGGCAGATCCTCGAGATCGGCTGGTGGGGCGCGGACAGCGCGGCGGTCGACGCGTATTCGCTCAAGGAGCAGATGGCCAGCGTCGTCTATCCCATCGTGTTTCGCGACGGCACGTTTTACGCTGTGATCTACGACAACTCCGATTCCGGGCTCTACGATCTGTTGTGGATCGTTTCGCTGCTGCTGGGCTGCGCGGTTCTGGCGCTGACGCTGCTGGCGTATAACCGCCGCGTCGCGCGCAGGGTCGTCGCCATCTCGCAGGAGGTGCAGTCCATCGGCGCGGGCAATCTCTATTTGCAGCTCGAGCCGAAGGGCTGCGACGAGATCTCACAGCTGACAGCCAGCGTCGAGCAGATGCGCCTGTCGCTCCTGCGCAAGACCAGCGAGGAGCAGCGTGCCCTGCAGCAGAACAGCGACCTCATCACCGCCATGTCGCACGACATCCGAAACCCGCTTACCGCGCTGCTCGGCTATCTCGATCTTGCGAAAAACAGGCAGTACCGCTCGGAAGACGAGCTGCAAAGCTATCTGGACGCCGCCTACGGCAAGGCCGAGCAGCTCAAGACGCTGACGGATGAGCTGTTCCGGTATTCGCTGCTGTTTGGATGCAAGGAGCTGCCCATGCAGATGGAAATCTATGACGCGCGGCTGCTTCTGGAGCAGCTGCTGGGCGAGAGCCGTGTCCAGCTGCAGCAGCAGGGCTTTATGGTGCAGCTGCTGCTGCCGCAGCAGGAGGTGCAGATCGAGGCCGACGTGATGTATCTGAAGCGGGTGCTCGACAATCTCTTCGACAACATCCGCAAATATGCCGACCCCGCCCAGTCTGTCGCCATCGCCGCCCTGATCGAAGACGGCGCGCTGCACATCTGCCTGTCGAACAGCGTGAACCCCGCCTCCGGCCGCATCGAGTCCAATAAGATCGGCCTGCGCACCTGTGCAAAGATCATGGCCCAGATGGCCGGCGGCTTCAAGCGCTACACGGAAAACGGAAAATTTACCGCCGAGGTCATCCTGCCCATCCGGGCAGCCGAGGTCAGTTCTTAAAAAAATATGAAAAATGCAACGCCGGGCTTTCTTTTGCGTCTTTGTTTTGGTATGATACAGACGGCAAGATAGGCCGCCTGTACTGTGCGTCAGCACAAGATATAGATTATGGACATTGGGCATGAAATGAAAAGGAGTATTACATGAAAACAAAACGGATTTTTGCGCTGCTGCTTGCGGCGCTGATGATCGTGGGCCTGTTCGCAGGCTGCTCAAAGGACGGGACGAAGGATCCCGGCAAGACCGATCCGGGCAATTCTCTGATCGACCAGACCAAGCCCTCCCAGACAACGGCAAAATACGCCTATAAGGCCGATTATTTCGACCTTGCCGTTCCGGACGGCGTGCAGTACGTCAACCAGATCTGCGCCGCCGGAACGACGCTCTATCTGACGGCCAGCATGCAGGGGGAAGAAATCACCAACACTGACCCCGACACGGGCGAAACCTGGTCGTATTACGACTCCTGCTTGGGCGTTCTGACCATTGACCCGGATACCGGCACATGCACAGAGCTTTCCAGCCTGCAGCTGCCGGAGGTTCCGGAGGGAGCGGAGGGCAGCGTCAACTGCTACAACATGATCGGCTCGGACGACGGGACGCTCTGGATGCTTGTAAACGTCTATGCGACGCAGTATGAGCTGCCCGACGATTTTGACCCCAACACGGACAGCAAGTGGAACTACCCCTCCACGGATATCAACGGCTCGTATCTGATGCACATCGCTGCCGACGGCAGCACGATCGCCAGCCTCGACCTTTCCGACACGAACAACGAGGACAACGAGGACGGCATGAGCGGCAACCTCAGCTCCTTCGCCGTCGACGCCGCCGGCAATCTCTACGTCAGCGACTATAATAATATTTACGTCCTCGATGCAGAGGGCAACGTGCAGTTCAAGCTCGACGGCAGCCAGTATAACGGCAGTCTGTACCGGCTGAACGCACAGCAGGTTGGCGTTATGTGGTACAATTACACGGACGACGTGAATACCGCCGATGAAAACGGCCAGTACTTCGTCCCCATCGATCTGGAAACGAAGGACTGGGGCGAGAAGGTCAAGCTGCCGCCCAACGTGGGGAGCATCCTCCCGGGCGACGATGCCTATGACTTCTACTACACCTACAATAATAACATCTATGGCTATGCCGCCAAAACGGACACGAAGGAAAAGCTCGTCGACTGGCTGGCCTGCGACGTTGACACCAACAATATGTCGGGCTATGCCATGCTCTCCGACAGCCGCGTGGCCGCCCTCATGCAGGACTGGAACACCGACCCCACGACCTATCAGCTGATCGTCCTGCACCGCGTGGACGCGTCTGAGATCAAGGAAAAGAAGGTTCTGACGCTCGCGTGCATGTATCTCGACTGGAACCTGCGCAGCATGATCGTCGAATACAACAAGACGAACGACGAGTACCGCATCAATGTCGTCGACTACAGCGAGTACGCGACCGACGACGATTACAACGCCGGCGTCACCAAGCTCACCACCGAGATCATCAGCGGCAGCGTGCCGGATATCTTCCTGACCAGCAATCTGCCGATCGATAAGTATGCCGCCAAGGGCGTCATCGCCGACCTCAATACCTTCATGGACGGCGGAAACGGCCTGAGCCGCGACTATTTTGTCCCACAGGTCATGAGTGCGCTGGAAAAGGACGGCAAGCTCTATGAGCTGCCCACCAGCTTCTCCGTGCAGACGGCCTACGCGCTGTCTTCCATCGCGAGCCAGTATGACACATGGAACGTCGCTGCCGTGCAGGACGCCATGACACAGCTGCAGGAGGGCGCGACGGTCTTCTCCAACGGCTGGACGAAGAACACGGCTCTGTCGAACTGCCTGTCCCGCAACCTGTCTGCTTTCGTCGACTGGACGACGGGCAAGTGCGAGTTTGACTCCGAGGCGTTCCAGCAGCTGCTGGCCTTCTGCAATTCCTTCCCGGCAGAAACCAGTGACGGTGACGGCGCGATTGCCTATGCTTCCTCCGCCGATATTGCCGTTGACGACGCGATGTGGGAATCTGACGCGACCCGCATCACGAACGGCAAGCAGCTCATGTCGACGACCGGGATGTACAGCTTTGACTCCTATATCTGGAACGTCTACGCGATCCGCGACAAGATCACCTTTACCGGCTATCCGACCGAGGACGGCTCCGGCAGCTCGTTTGAGCTTCAGATGCCGATGGCCATTTCCTCCGTCACGAAATACCCCGACGCCGCGTGGGACTTCGTCTGCTCGATCATCAAAAAGATGAACACGATAGACGAGAACAATTACTATTACGGCTTCCCCATCAGTCAGGCCGCGTTTGACGCGGAAATGACCGACATCATGACCGAGCAGTACCAGCTGGACGAAAACGGCGAACAGGTCGACTGGGACGGCGACGGCGAGCCCGACAAGGCCATCCGGGGCAGCTATGAGACCATGGAAAACGGCGAAACGGTCTATAAGGATGTCTATGCGCTGACGCAGGAGGACATTGACCAGATCCTGGGCGTGATCAACAGCACGCGCAGCGTCTATGACTACGATCAGGAGATCCTCGACATCATCACCGATGAGGTCGCCGCCTACTTCGCCGGCGACAAGGATGTTCAGACCACTGCCAGCATGATCCAGAGCCGCGTGAACCTGTACGTACAGGAGCAGCGGTAAAACAACAAAAAAGCTCCCCTTGCCGCGCCTAACGCGGCAAGGGGGAAGCAACTGCGAAACAGCTTTTGTAGGGGCCGATGCCCACATCGGCCCGTTGGGAAGCTGCGAATTAGCCGAAGGTTTCCGTTAAAAACAGTGCATTCTGCGCGGGCCGATGTGGGCATCGGCCCCTACAAACAAGTGCGTAAGTACATGCGGATTTCCCACCCAGAAACGAAAATGCCGATAAATCCCGATTGAGATTCAGTCGGGAGCTATGAGCATTTTCCAACGCAAAGGAGACACGAAAACGTGCAGAAGCTATCTCTCCGGTCGCGCGGGAAATATGAAACAAGACCGTCCGGGAAAGGGCTTTGGACGCGGATGAACAACAAGGTGCGCGATTTTCTCGCGTCCATGTGCTTCTCCGGGCCGAGCTTTCTCGGCATGCTGGCGTTTTATATTATCCCGTTCCTGATCGTCGTCTACTATTCCTTCACCGCGGGTCTGACCGACCACAGCTTTGCGGGCCTCAAAAACTATATCAACGTCTGGCAGAACGGCGCGTTCAAGATCGCGGTCAAGAATACGTTCACGTTCACCGGCCTTTCCGTGCCGCTGGCGGTTGTGCTGTCGTTGGGACTGGCGCTGATGCTCGAGGCGCGCATTCCGCTCAAGAGCGAGTTCCGCACGTTCTTCCTCAGCCCCATGATGGTGCCCATCGCGTCCATCATTCTGATCTGGCAGGTGCTGTTCCACTATAACGGCGTCGTGAACGAATTTCTCGCCGTGTTCGGCGCGGACAAGATCGACTGGCTGAAATCAGATTACTGCATGGTCGTCATCGTCGTGTTGTTTTTGTGGAAAAACCTCGGCTATAACATGATCCTGTTCATGGCCGCGCTCAGCAATATCCCGCGCGAGCTTCTCGAGGTCGCGGAGGTCGAGGGTGCGTCGGCGGCGTATCAGTTTTTCCACATCAAGCTCCGGTACCTGTCTCCGACGGTGCTGTTCGTGACGATCCTGTCCATCATCAACTCGTTCAAGGTCTTCCGGGAAATTTACCTGCTCACCGGCAATTACCCCTACGACGGGCTTTACATGATGCAGCATTTCATGAACAACATGTTCAACTCCGCCGACTATCAGCGGCTTTCCGCCGCGGCAGTGCTGCTGGCAATCGTGATCGTCATTCTCATTGCGCTTTTGTTCTTTGTGGAGAACATCTTCGGAAAGGACGTGGAGGGATGAGAAAGAAAAAACGGTATTTTTCCCGTGCGACGTGCTTTATTCTCTGCGCTGTCTTTGCACTCCTGTTTCTGCTGCCGACGGTTCTGACGATCACGAATTCGTTCATGACCCAGAGCGAGATCACGGCCAGCTACGGTCAGGTCTTCGAGAACGCCAACGACGGCAAGAGTTATATCTCCAAGACCATCAACCTCAAGTTTATCCCCGACAAGGTCAGCTTCACGCAGTATTTCACGGTTCTGCTCAAAAGTCCGGATTATCTGCTGAAATTCTGGAACTCGGTGATTTTAACCGCGCCGATCGTCTTTGCGCAGCTCATGGTCGCGTCCATCGCGGCCTACGGCTTCACGCGCTGGCGCGGCAAGGTGCGCGACAGCCTGTTTTTCTTCTATGTGATCCTGATGCTCATGCCGTATCAGGTCACGCTGGTGCCGAACTATCTGGTCAGTGACTGGCTGCACCTGCTCAATACCCGGTGGGCGATCTTCCTGCCCGGCGCGTTCGCGCCGTTCTCGGTATTCCTGCTCACCAAATTCATGCGCCGCATCCCCATGGCCGTCATTGAATCGGCCAAGATCGACGGCGCGAACGAGTGGCACATCTTCTGGAACATCTGCCTGCCGCAGTGCCGGAGCGCCCTCTATTCCATTGCGATTCTTGTGTTCATCGACAACTGGAACATGGTCGAGCAGCCTTTGATCCTGCTCAACGACGTCGAAAAGCAGCCGCTTTCGATGTTCCTGTCCAGCATCAACGCGGGCGAGATCGGCATTGCCTTCGCCGCCGCTGTCATTTACATGATCCCCGGCCTGCTGCTGTTTTTGCACGGCGAGGCATATCTGGTGGAGGGTATCGCACATTCTGGCTCTGTGAAAGGATAAGGGAAAGAGATATGGAAAACGGTGTAAGAAAACGCGAATGGGTCAAAACCGCGGCCATCATCCTGCTGGCCGTGCTGCTGGTGCTGACCTTTTTCTCAAAAACGATCATGAACGCCTCGCTGCCAGAGGTCGCCACGCAGCAGGTGTCCTCCGGCGCGATCAACGCCCGCATCCGCGGGCAGGGGACCGTCGAGGCCAGCGAGGTCTATAACGTCACGATCAAGCAGACCCGCAAGGTCTCCAGCGTGCTGGTCAAGACCGGTCAGGAGATCAACGTCGGCGATACCCTCTTCGTGCTGGAAGCGGAGGATTCGGACGAACTCAAGCAGGCCGAGACTGATCTGGAAACGCTGCAGCAGAATTACGACAAGAGCCTGATCGAAGCCGGAAACACGGCGGCGCAGGAAAACCGCGACGTGCAGAATGCACGCGATGATTATAATGAAGCGCTTGCGATTTACCGTCAGTACAGCACCATGGACGCTTCGCAGCTTGCCACGCAGAAAGCGGCGTCCGAAGCGAAGCTGAAGGAACTTCAGACGGCGAAGACCACAGTCGACAATCAGATCACGAAGATCAAGGCCGAAAAAGAGTATACGGATGCACAGGCAACGGTCACGGAGCACGAAGCGACGGTGAAGTCGCTGGAAGCGGAAAAAGGAAAGCTGCTGGAATCACTTCCGCTGTCGTACAAAGATTGTAGCAATGCATCGTATTATCAGACAGAAATAGATAAAATACTGCAAGATAGACTATATATAGAGAACCTTACACGATATGAAAAGGTATTTGCGGCGTTTAGTACATTGTGTGACAATGATTTCGCAATTATGAAAGAGTGCTATGAGGACGAATCAGGCATTTCGATGATTAAGCGAATTGAAGGGAACAGTACATCTGCAAAATATGATAAAGAAGGAAATCCGGTTGAGAATCCATCTGGATCGACAGAAGAAACTGTAATCAAATATCGTGAGGCGTTTGCCAAACTTGCTCCTTATTACTACGGCTATGAGAACCCGCGAACAGAGGGACTGCTCATTTTGCAAGATAAGATAAAAGTAGCGACAATCAACGATAAAATTGAAGCGGCCAACAGTGAAATGAGCACCGCGAAAACCATCGTCGGCAATTATGAGCGCTCCATCGAATCTCTGGAAAACCAGAGCGAGGCGCTTGACACGCAGATCACCGATCAACAGACGGCAGTGGACAAACTCACCAGCGCGTCTTCCGCAGCTGAAACGGTCAAATCTACGAAAAAAACCCTTGAAGACCTTGTTTTCAAGCAGAATCTCGGTGATTCGTCCTCCATCGACATGGAAGCGTCTAAGAAAGCCATCGAGCGCAAGCAGGAAGAGGTTGCAAAGCTCCGCGAGAATGCCGACGAGCTGGAGGTCAAATCCAGCGTATCCGGCACCATCGCGTCCATCAGCGCCTCTGCGGGCAAGTCTATCGGCGGCGAGGAGCAGCCGCTTGCGACCATCAACGTGACCGACCGCGGCTTTACCGTCAAAATTGACGTCACAAACGAGCAGGCCAAAAAGGTCAAGGTCGGCGATACCGCCGAGCTGGTCAACTTCTGGGGCGGCGACGCAGTCGCGACGCTCGACCAGATCACAAATTCCCAGTCTTCGGGCAATCGCACGCTCGTCTTTACGCTCACGGGCGACATTCAGGCCGGGCAGAATATCACGCTCTCCATCGGCCAGAAGAGTGCCAATTATGACGCGCTCATCCCGCTTTCGGGCCTGCGTGAAGACTCCAACGGCAAGTTCGTCTATGTCCTGCAGTCGAAGAATTCGCCGCTCGGCAGCCGCTATATCGCTACCCGCGTCACTGTGCAGGAGCTGGCCCGCGACGATAAGTCCGCCGCTGTCTCCGGCATCAGCCAGGGCGATTTCATCATCACGACCAGCAACAAGCCCGTGGAGGCCGGCAAGCAGGTGCGGCTTGCGGATAACGGATGAAGCAGCGCGGCCGGTTTGAACGGCGGCACAGGCTGCCGAGACTCCACGGAGGGAAACTGGCCCTCCTGATCGCGTGCCTGATCCAGACGGCGCTATCGGTATTTTGCTTCGCCATGCTCGGCCATGTGCGCGGCATGCTCAAGACGCAGTCCGCCGCCGACGTCTGGCGCGGAGACAGCGAGGACCGCTTTGCGCAGATCTCCGCATTCCTGCCTACCACAGAGACGAAAACCCTTGACGATATCCGTTCGTTCCGCGCGACGCTTGAAAACGAGTTCGTCCAGAACTCCATGGAAGCGCCTGAGGGCGGCAGTCTCTACACCGATGCCTACAGCGGCCGGACGAGCCTGTCCGTCTCCGGCAAATCGCCCGGCAGCGTGACGGTCACGGCGGTCGGCGCAGGTGGGAACTATTTCCTGTTCCACCCGATGACGCTCCTGTCCGGCGGCTACATCTCGGACGAGGATTACATGGCCGACCGCGTCGTATTGGATGCGCAGACGGCGTTCAACCTCTTCGGCAGCAGCGACGTAGCCGGAATGGAGGTTACGATCAACGGGCGGACTTTCCCCATCGCGGGCGTCGTGCAGAGTGAGTCCGATTTTGCGACGAACGCCGCCCTTGCTGCCGGGAACGAAGCCTCGGGCGATACAAGCGGTTCGAGCACGTCCACAGCCATGATCTATATGAGTTACAGCGCACTGAACGCCATGGCGGAACTGCCTATCGACTGCTATGAGATCGTCCTGCCCGACCCCGTCTCGGGCTTCGCGAAAAAGCTCATGACCGAGAAATTCCCCATCGGCAGCGGCGCAATCGTCCAGAATACCGGACGCTTCTCCGTCTCCGGCCTTATTTCCGTGATCGGTGCGTTCGGCAAGCGCAGCATGACGACGAACGGTGTGATCTACCCCTATTGGGAAAACGCCGCGCGCATGGCGGAAAGCTACGCGGCATTGTACCTGCTGCTGGGGACGCTGCTGGCCATCATGCCGGTCGTCTGCCTGACGATCGTGCTGGTGAAATTCATCACCGGCGAAGTCCGTAAGGGCTATTATAAAGCCTCCCACGCCATCGAAGACCGTGTGGAGGAAAACAAACGCAAACACTATATCGCAGGCGGCATCTGAACACAAATCGCCCGGCTCTATCCAAAGAGCCGGGCGATTTTCAAAGCCTTCCCTGCAGGGCATCTGTTATTTAACCTGTCACCGCGTTCAGCCGGTATCCTACGCCCCAGACGGTTTGCAGGAGCTTGGGGGCTGCCGGATCGTCATGCTATCATATCCTTTGCAGACAGTATCGCATAAATCCCGCGTTATTTTGAAACAGATTTGAAACAAACGCGCTTTTTGCACACGCAGGACAACGGCTATACGATGCGATCTACTCCGCATACCAATCCGCCTGCGGAACAATGGGCTGGGAGATATCGTAATAGGTCAGGCCGGACTCGCCGATGACGGACAGCTGCACGGCGGTGATGCTGTCCAGTGCGCAGAGCGTGGCGGCGATGGCGCGCACAGCGTTCGCTGCCTGCTGCGCGGAGACGTCGCAGCTCATGAAGTCGTCGGACAGGACTACGCTGGCCGAGCCATTCGTGACGGAAAGATCGAGCACCTGCGTCCGGTAGGGGATGGCCCGCGTCAGATTCACGGGAACCTCGCGGCTGACAAGCGCCTGAAGCGCAAGCAGCGGAAGCTGCTCCGGATCGGCGGTGCGGACAACGGCCTCACGCGCGGTGAGCAGGCCGTCCCTGTCTGGGTAATACAGGCGCACGGCATATTCCGGCTGGTCGGCGGACGCGTCGTACAGCAAAAACTGATCTGCCGTATAGGTGGCCTCTGTCTGCCGCTGCGTGCGCACAAGGCGCACACGGTCCACGCCGTCCAGCTGCGTCATGGTGAGCGTCAGACAGGCTGCCGCCAGCGACGCCGGAAGACCCTCCGGCGCGGTTTCGTCCAGAAGCAGCGTCAGCGTGCCGTCCTCGCAGGAATCAAAGGCGCAGCTGCTGCTGAGCCCGTCCGGGAGGGAGAAGCCTTCCCCGGCAGGCGCGGTCAGATATTGCTGCAGCACAGCGTCCGGGCGTTCGTCCGGCACAGACACGGGACGTGCGGCAAGCGCGCCGATCCCGGTATCCGCGCCTTCGCCGGTGCAGTAATAGAACTGAAGCTGCAGTTCATCGGTGCTGCGGGGATAGACCGGTGCGGAGCAGCTGCAGAGCATACACGCCGCCAGCAGCACGGCAAGCAGGCGGAGCTTCTTTTTACGCATCCGGGTCGCCCTCCTCTCCGGAACCGAAGCTTGGGAACGTGACGGTAAAGCACGAGCCCTCGCCGACTGTGGAGCGGACTGTGATCGTGCCGAAGTTCCGGCCGACCATCTCATGTACGATGGAAAGGCCGAGTCCCGCGCCGCCGGCCTGACGGCTGCGGGCCTTATCGACGCGGTAGAAGCGGTTGAAGATGGACTCCAGCGCGTTTTCGGGGATGCCGCTGCCGGTATCCTCCACATCGATGACAACGGTATCGTCCTCCTGCCGCACCCGGACATGGACGCTGCCGTTTTCCCGGTTATATTTGATGCCGTTTTCCACGAGATTGAACAGGATCTGATACGCATCGTCCTCAAAGGACAAAATCGTGCAGCCCTTTTCCACACTGGCCGTCAGCTTGACCGACTGCCGGTCGGCCAGCGGCACGAGCATACGGAACACGCGCGAGAGCGTCTGCCCGACGTCGACGACCTCGTGCTCACCGCCTTCTGTCTCGTCAGCCGAGGCTCGGCTGAGCGTGAGCAGCTTCTGCGCCATGCGCGTCAGCCGGTCGGACTCTGCGCCGATGTCGGCGACGAATTCCCGCATCGTGTCTGCGTCCATCTCGTTTTGCAGGATGGAGTCGGACAGCAGCTTGATAGACGCCAGCGGCGTTTTGAGCTCGTGCGAGGCGTCGGAGACGAACTGCCGTTCGGTGATCTCTGTCTGCTGCAGCTTGTCGGTGAGCTTATTGAACTCCGCCGCCAGCGTCGCGTACTCGTCCGAGCCGCGCATTTGAATTTTGTGGCTGTATTCGCCCTCGCGCACAAGGCGCATGGAGGTCATGATCCGCCGCATACGGCTCGAACCGGTCACGGTAAACACGACCGCGCACAAAAAGATGATCCCGATCAGCACCAGCGAGCCGCGGAAGATCGTGCGCTCGAGACTTGCGATGATGCTGCCCTGCGAGGCGTCGTATTCCATCAGATACACGCACCCCACGACGGTATCATGCAGCAGAACCGGCGAGGCAGCGTAGCTCTTGAGCGTGCTGTTTTCATAGACGCAGTGAAAAAAGTCGCTGCCGCCCAGCGCCTGCACGACAGGCTCAAGCAGGACGAATTTGCCCTCGGCATTCTGGCCGGGGACGGAATCATAGAGCGCGCGGCCCGACGCGTCGGTCACGATCAGGCGCGTGACGTTCATATCGCCGATGACGGCGATGATCTGCTCCGCCGTTTCCTGCGTCAGCGCGTCCACGCCGGAGAACGAGGACGTGACGACCTTCAGCTTATCCTGCGCGGACGAGCATTTTGCCTTGAACATCAGATCGCGCGAGGCGGAGGCGGAATAAATATTCAGAAACACGAGCACGAGGACCGTAACGGCCATATACGCCAGCGCGTTGCGGATCTGCGAGCTTGACGGCATGAGCCGCCTGCGCCGTTCAGTACTTGAAATAGTAGCCAACTCCCCACTTGGTCAGAATATGCTCCGGCTGGGCAGGTTTTTTTTCGAGCTTTTCGCGCAGCCGCCGGATATGCACGTCCACCGTGCGGATCTCGCTGCTGACATCGTAGCCCCAGATCGCGTCGAGCAGCGTCTCGCGCGAATATACGCGGTTGGGATTGCGCATCAGAAGCTCCATGAGGTCGAATTCCTTCGCCGTCAGATCGACCGGCACGTCCTCGCGAAACGCGCTGCGGCTGCTGCGGTCAAGCGTGATGTGCCCGCAGACGAGCGTCTGCTCCGGCGTCTGTTTTTTTGCCGTACCGGCCCGGCGCAGAAGCGCCCGGATACGCGCCTTGAGTTCGAGAATGTTGAACGGCTTTGTGAGATAGTCGTCCGCGCCGTGCTCAAAGCCCAGCAGCTTGTCCATATCCTCGGACTTGGCGGTCAGCATGATAATGGGAACCTGCGAAAACTCCCGGATTTTCGTGCAGGCTTCCAGCCCGTCGAGCCGGGGCATCATCAGATCGAGCACGATCAGATCCGGCGTTTCGCTCGCCGCCAGCTCCACGGCCTCCATGCCGTCGCAGCCGGTCACGACCTCGTAGCCGTCGTTTTCCAGATTGAATTTAATGCCCTTGACGAGCAGCTTTTCATCATCTACAACCAGAATTTTCATTCGCGTTCCTCCACATAGACGTATGGCCGCAGCTGTTCCAGCAGTCCCTCTCCAATACCCTCGACGTCCAGCAGCTGTTCGACCGTGACAAATTTCCCATACGTGTCCCGGTACGCGAGAATGCGCTCCGCCGTCTTTTCGCCCACGCCCGGAAGGGCCAGAAGCTCTTCCTTTGCCGCTGTGTTCAGGCAGACGCGGGCGCTTTTTTCGGCGGCGGTGGCTGCCTTTTCCTCGACCCGGCTGCGCCATTCATCCTGCGCCGTGCTGCCGGGCGCGGTGCGCTGCGTTTCGAGAAGCGGCCCGCGCAGTGTCGCGCGGCCGAGAAAGAACGCGCCGGCGAACAGAACAATCGCCGCGCTCCATAGAACCAGCGCCGGATCAACACGCTTTTTCCGCATACAGCTGCCTCCATTTGACATACCGGGCCATCCTGTTATATAATGTGTAAAACAGTATACCATATTTTTTTGCTTCTGTACAATCCGAACAGAATAAAATGGAGATAAAAATGAAAAAAACAAAGGCTCTTTCCCTGCTGCTTTCCCTGCTCCTGCTGCTGTCCTCCCTGACGCTGCCGCTTCTTGCGGTGGATGCCGAGACGGCGGCAGACCCGGAGCAGACGCAGACCGACAGCGCGGACGCTCCCGCAGAGGACGACAGCGTCCCGGAGGATCGGCTGCTTTCCTCGCGGACAAGCTTCTCCGTCGCGGCCAAGGCCGCGCTTCTCATCGACCTCAACACGGGCCGCGCCGTCTATGAGCAGGACGCGGACGAGCGCGTGTATCCTGCCAGCCTGACCAAGATCATGACCTGCCTGCTGGCGCTGGAAAACGGCAATCTGTCCGATGTTGTGACCGTTTCGGCCTCCGCGCTCGACGATCTGGACGCCGATTCGAGCGTCGCGGGGCTGCAGGTCGGCGAGCAGATGACGCTGGAAAATCTGCTGTACTGCATGATGGTCGTCTCCGGCAACGACGCCTGCAACGTCATTGCCGAGCATATTGCCGGCTCCGTGGCGGATTTTGTCCGCATGATGAACCAGCGTGCCTATGAGCTTGGCTGTCTCAACACGCATTTCAGCAATCCCCACGGTCTGCACGACGAGAGCCACTACACCACTGCGCGCGATCTGTCCATCATCACGCAGGCCGCGCTCAAGAGCGAGAACTTCCGCCAGATCGTCGACACCTATGAATATCAGCTGCCTGACGACAATATGCGGCAGAACATCCCCAAGCTCAAGACGACCAATATGCTGATCTACCGCTCCATGTCCAACTCGCTCTATTATCCGCGCGCGCACGGCATCAAGACCGGCTATACCAGTCAGGCCGGCCGCTGCGTCATTTCCGAGGCGACCGGCGACGGGCTCGATCTTCTGGGCATCGTCTGCGGCGCAGCCACGACCATTCTTGACAGCGGCGACCTTCTCATGGAGAATTTCACGGAATGTGCGAGCCTGTTCGACTACGGCTTTGACAACTATTCGTACTTAACGCTCATGTCGCCGCTGTATCCCGTCGATCAGGTGAAGATCAACAACTCCGCCGGTTCGGAGGCGGTCGCCGTCGCGCCGCAGGACGAGATTAAGGTTCTGCTTCCGAACGACTATGACCCCGACCAGCTGGTCACGGATATCCAGCTCAACAGCGAAAGCGTCGACGCGCCCGTCCGCGAGGGCGATGTGCTCGGCTCGGTCACGGTCAGCTATGCCGGGGAGATCCTTGGACAGACGAAGCTGCTTGCCATCACCGATGTGGCGCGCTCGGAATTTTCGTCCGCCGCAGCCGGGACGGAGGCATATATCCAGAAAAACTGGTGGAAGTGGGTCGTGATCGCGATCTTTGCCGCCATCGGCGTGATTCTGGTGCTGATCGTGCTGTACCAGCTGCGCAAGCGCCGCTACCGCCGCAAGCGCATGGAGCAGCGCCGCCGCGCATTGGAGAACCAGCGCCGCCGCTTCCGCGAGGGCTACGACCTGCCGGTCGATGAGCTGGAACAACGGTAAAGGAGGGCGCTTCATATGCTGAACTGGGAATCGCTTCAGACCGCCTGCCTGTCCTGCACCAGCTGCCCGCTGTCGCAGACGCGGCACAACGTCGTCTTCGGCGTCGGCCCGCAGGACGCGGAGGTCATGTTCGTCGGCGAGGGGCCGGGCGAAAACGAAGACCTGCAGGGCGAGCCATTTGTCGGCGCGGCGGGGAAATTTCTCGACGAAATGCTCTCAATCATCGATCTGGGCCGGGAAAACTGCTATATCACGAACATCGTCAAGTGCCGTCCGCCCAGAAACCGCGACCCGATGCAGACCGAGCAGGATGCGTGCATCAGCTTTCTGCGTGCGCAGACGAAGCTCATCCAGCCGAAGATCATCGTCTGCCTTGGCCGCATCGCGGCCATGCGCCTCATCCGTCCGGATTTCAAGATCTCCTGCGAACACGGACAGTTCACCGAAAAGGGCGGCATCCTCTTCACCGCGCTCTATCACCCCTCCGCCCTCCTGCGCGACGAAACCAAGCGCCCGGACACCTTTTCAGATCTCAAGGCCCTCCAATCCAAAGTCCGCGAGGTCTGCACAAGAACCTTATAACCGCCAAGGGACGCGCCGCAGGGCGCGTCCTTCCTGCTTTGCGGCGCGGGAGCGCCCAAGGCTTCCCCTCGGGAAACTGGCTGCGGAGCGAAGCGAAGCAGACAGATGAAGGACGACAGCAGCCGCGTTTTGCTTCAGATTATCAGAACTTCGTGCATATCATACATTTGAAATAAAAAGTTCTTGAGTTGCAATGATTTTCGGCTGCTACATATTTTTACAGTGGAAAATGAAGACCAAAGTGTATATAATAGAGTAACATCGCAGAGGAGGCTTTTGGTATGCAGATCGATCTATCGAAAAAAGAGTTCCGCCGTCTTCTGGATATGGTTTACATCGGAAACTGGATTCTCAACTCGACCCGCGGGGACGACCGCTTTGCGGATTACGACGATTTGGAATCCAAGCTCTTCGCGCTGTGCCGGGAGCAGGGCATGGATACGCTCGTCGAACGGTACGAGGGGACGGATGTGCCGTCCCGCGCCTTTTCCGACGGCGGCATCCACGAGGCCATCATGGACTATGAGGACACGGTGTTCTATGAAATTCTGGCCGAGGAGCTTGCGCGGCGCGATATGGAGTATCAGCCGGTATCCAACGACAATTACGAGGAGCTTGTCTCCCGCATGGACGACTACATTGCGGAATTCGAGGCCCACGGGACGGACAATATTCTCATTTCCGACATGGATCAGCCATAACAGAAAACGCCAATGCCGCATTGGGCATTGGCGTTTTTACGTTTCTGCATTATCCGGCGGCGCGCCAGTATGGGTCTGCGCCGAGCGCCTGCAAGGCGCTGACCGTCTCAGCGGCGGACAGGGGGATGGAATCGACATACAAGCTGTCCGTCTGACCGGGAACGTCCGTGCTGACGGTGAAGATCAGGGTCAGGGGCGTATAATTGCTGCCATCGCTCTGCTTTGTGCTGCCGCTCACGTCCGCCGCGCCGAGGCGTCCCGCGTTGATATCGTCCAGACAGGCCTCGTAGACCCGCCACGCGTCGCTGCCGGTCAAATCGAGGCTTGCGCCGGTGTCGTAGGAGGAGACGTAGCACGAGAGCACGCTTTTCTCCGTGCGCGGCGTGTCGAAGCCCGCGCGGATGCGGACGCAGACGGGACTGTTATAGAGCGCGGAAAAGCGCGAAATGAGGCTGTCCGGGTCTTTCAACTCGGCGTCGTTGTAGACGATGCTGTAATAGCGCTCGGTGAGTGTGCCGTCTGCCATACGGTAGGTGATATAAAACTGCTCCGTGTAATCGGCGCCGAGCTGATATGCGTGTCTGCGGTGCTCCTGCGCGCCTTTTTCCGCAATGGCCGCCGTGTGCAGGGCAAGAACATCCTGCACAAACGCATCGTCCTGCGTGGTATACAGGCCGCTCGACTGGTAATGCGTCAGCCCGGCAGCCTGCACCGCGCCGCGCTCCGGCAAATACCGCGAGTAGCCGAACAGGTCAAACTCCGCCGCGCCGAAGGCGAGCAGCAGCGCAAGACAGCAGATGCCAAGCCCCAGCCAGCCAGACCGGAACACGTGGATCGTCTTCTGCAGAAGCATTTTTCCCACGAAATAGCCCACGAACGCACCCACAAACAGAAACAGCAGCACATACCAGAAGTTATCCGCCGTTTGGCTGGAAAACAGCTCTGCCATCAGTGCGCCGAGCACCAGTGCGCAGCCGATCGTGAATACATACAGCGCGACCGGGCGCAGCCAGCCGACCGCGATCACGTCGCCGCTGCGTTCCATTTCACGGTGCTTTAAAAGCAGGAACGCGCACAGCGCGAACACCAGCCCCAGCGCGGCCAGCGCGCCGAGATAGCCCCAGCCCTCCAGCTGCGGGTTCAATTCCATATAGTACATACCGTCGCGCTCGGCCCAGTCCGTCGCAACGCGGAAGCCGCCCTGCAGCAGCCCCAGCACCGGCGTGGCGTGCAGCGCAAACGACTGCATGGTGCTGCTCTGGCTGTAGGGCATACCGTAGACGAACGTAAAAAGCAGGTGCCGCACGATGGCTTCCAGAACAAAGAACGTAAAATTCAGGATCACATAGACGATGGGCATCGCAGCCATCTGCCCCACAACGCAGCAGACCAGCACCGCGAACGAGAAAAACAGCAAAAAGCCCAGCATCGCCGCGGCAAAGACCTGCATCGCGGGCACGAACGCCGCCGCGCCGAAGCCTGCGCCCACCGCCCATAAAAGCAGCGACGACAAGAGCGCGGGCGCAGCGCACAGCAGCACGCCCGTCAGATAATTCGTCAGAAACAGCGTCTCGCGCCGCACGGGCAGCGCAGCGTAGAAATAGGCCGTGCCCGCCCGGAACAGCCAGGAAAACAGCACCCATGCCAGAAGCCCGCCGAGCAGGAACGGAACGATGGAGGCGTTGAAGCGCGCATAGCTCAGGAGCGTTTTTTCAATCTGCACGATATAATTATCCGCACCGGACGAAAGGCCCCGGCAGAAGGAAAACAGCCGCAGCGGCAGAAGCAGCTCGTAAAGCGTGTATAGAATCCAGACCGGCGCGGTCATTTTCAGTGCCCGCCGGAAGACTGCGTGGTCAAAGCACGAGATTTTTGACGTCATAGCCGGTCCCTCCCAACTCGTAGATGAAGATCTCCTCCAGACTCAGCGGCAGCAGATCGCAGAGCATCGGCGCGCTGGCCGCCAGTTCGTCCGCGACGGTCTGCGGATCGCCGCGCAGGATCAGCGTCTGCACCCGGCCGAGCGTGCTTTCATGCAGAATGTGGAGCGATTGCGGCAGCGGGTTCTCCGTGACAAGCTGCACCTTGACGAAATTGTCCTGCAAGTCGGACAGCGACCGCTCCAGAAGCATATGGCCCATGTGCATGATGCCGACATGGTCGCAGATGTCCTCCAGCTCGCGCAGATTGTGCGACGATACCAGCACCGTCGTGCCGTAGCCCGCCACATCCTCGAGAGCCAGACTCCAGATCTGCCGCCGCATGACGGGGTCAAGCCCGTCGACCGGCTCGTCGAGCACGAGATAGTCCGGCCGCAGGCTCAGCGTCAGCCAGAAGGCCGCGTGCTTCTGCATCCCCTTGGAGAACCGGCGCAGCGGTGTCGCCTCGTCCAGCCGGAACACGTCGCGCAGCGCCGCGTAGCGCTTTGCGTCAAAGCGCGGGTACATCGTGCGGTAAAAAGCCGCCAGCTCCCGGAGCGTCCCGCCGCCGAATACGCCGAGATCGTCCGGGATATAGCCGATGCGGCTCTTGACGGCCGGGTTTTCATAGACCGGCAGACCGCCGATGGTCACGCTGCCGGAATCCTGACGGAAAATGCCTGTAATATGGCGAATGGCGGTGGTCTTTCCCGCGCCGTTTGAGCCGACAAGCCCATAGACCGCGCCCTGCGGCACGGTGAGCGTCAGATCGTCCAGCGCGCGCGTTGCGCCGCCAAAGGTTTTTGTCACGTGCGAAAGTTCAATCATCTGTCGGTTCCTCCTGCGTCAGAAGTGACGCGAGCGCCTCTGCGCTCAGTCCGAGCGCGCGCAGCCGCTGCGCCGCTGCCCGGAATGCGTTGAGGGCCTCCTTTTTCTGCTGCTCGGCAAGCCGGTCGACCTGCGCGACGAACGAGCCCTTCCCGGCGACGGAAAGAATGTACCCTTCCGATTCCAGCTCCCGGTAGGCGCGCTGGATGGTGTTGGGATTGATGGCCAGCTGTCCGGCCAGCTCCCGCACGGACGGAAGCCTGCTGCCGGGCGGCAGCGCTCCCGTCAGCATCAGTCTGCGCAGCTCGGCCTGGATCTGCTCATAAATGGGCCTCGGATCCCGGTAATTGATCGCGATCACGGAAGTTTTCCCCCCCAACTGTATGAACTGTATTGATACAATTATATCACACGCCGCGCATAAAGTCAACCGCATTCGACAGCACCCACCCCTGCCGATTGCGCCGCCGCTGCGGTTTTGGTTGACGGAACGCACCTCCGCGCGGTATGATAAAGAAAAAAGAAAGGCGGACAGTGCAATGAATGAACCGTATGAATTTTATGAAGCAGGCGCGGACTATGTCCGGACAAGAATGCCGTTTGCGCCGCAGATCGCGGTGATCCTCGGCTCATCGCTTGGGCCGTTTGCGGAAAGACTTCAGAATACCGTCGAGATCGACTATCACGAGGTCCCGAATTTCCCCGTTTCCACGGCCCCCGGCCACGCCGGAAAGCTGATGTTCGGCGAGCTGGCCGGAAAGAAGCTCGTGTGCCTCGCGGGACGCTTTCACAGCTACGAGGGCTACGATTTCGAGCAGCTGACGCAGCCGGTGCGGCTTTTGAAGCTGCTCGGCGTCCGTGCGCTGATCGTGACGAACGCGGCGGGCGGCGTGAATCTTGCCTATCATCGCGGCGATTTCATGCTGATCGCCGACCACATCAAGCTCAACGGCTCCAGCCCCATGCGGGGCCGGAACGTGGACGAATTCGGCCCGCGCTTCTTTGACGTTACGCGGATGTACACGCCGGAGCTGCGCGAGCTGGCGAAGTCCTGCGCGGCAAAGCTCGGCTTTTCCGTGCACGAGGGCGTGTATTTCTTCATGCCCGGCCCGCAGTTTGAAACGCCTGCCGAAATTCGCGCCATCCGCCTGCTCGGCGGCGACGCCGTGGGGATGTCGACTGTAACGGAGGCGTTGACGGCGGCGCACTGTGGTCTGCCGCTGCTGGGCATTTCCGTGATCACCAACATGGCCGCCGGCATCACGGGCGAGGCCGTCTCCGGCGAGGAGGTCAACGAGACGGGCGCGGCGGTCGCGGAGCGGTTCAGCCGCTATCTTGAAAAAATTCTGGAGGAGATGGATGTATGACACAGTTCCGGGCCGATGAAGGGCTGGCCTTCATGCTGCAATATGAAAACGTTGCGTGGTACGATGCGGGCGAGGTGCGGATTCTCGACCGCCGGATCTATCCGGCGAAAATCGAGTTTGTCCGCTGCAAAACGCACGTGGAGGTCATGCAGGCCATCCGCGACATGGTCACGCAGAGCGCGGGGCCGTATACGGCGGCGGCCATGGGCATGGCGCTGGCCGCGTATGAGTGCCGGGAAAAGCCGGCGGACGAGCAGCTGACTTTTTTGCAGGCGGCGGACGAAACCATTTCGAACGCGCGTCCGACCACATACAAGCGGATGAAGCTGGTCTGTGACGGCTGCCTGGAGGCGGCGAAGCTGGCGCTCCGCGAGGCGCGTCCTGTCGATCTTGCCATCCGGGAGCACGCCGTAAACGCCAACAACCGCCGCTACAGCAAGGTAAATGAGATCGCAAGGTATCTCGTGCCGCTCATCCCAGACGGCGGCACGGTCATGACGCAGTGCTTCGGTGAAACGATCGTCGGCATGATGCTGAAGGAGGCGAGGCAGGCCGGGAAGACCTTCCGCCTGTTCTGCCCGGAGACGCGGCCTTATTTTCAGGGAGCGCGCCTCACGGCCACGGTCTGCCATGATATGGGCTTCGACGTGACCGTCATCACCGACAATATGCCCGCATTCGTCATGGAGCGCGAGCACGTGGACCTCTTTACCTGCGCGGCGGACGCGATCTGCCTCGACGGCTATGTCGTCAACAAGGTCGGGACGCTCCAGATCGCCATCTGCGCCAATCACTTCGGCATTCCAACCTTCGTTACCGGCGCGCCGGATATCGGCCACGAGACAAAGGACACCGTCAAAATCGAGATGCGCGACCCGGAATTTACCCTGCAGGCCATGGGTGTGCGCACGGCGGCGCAGGGCGTGAAGGGCTATTATCCCGCCTTCGACATGACCCCGCCGCACCTCATCTCCGGCATCGTCACCGACCGGGGCGTGTTCTCCCCATTCGATCTGCACCGCTACTTCGCCAGCGGCGGAGCGGGGGAGTACGATACTGTAGTCTGAGGCTGCGGGATCCTGCAATTTGCGCATAGTCAGACCGCACGCCTCTTGCGTTTCCGGCGGGGCTTTGCTACAATGTGTGCGGACAAATGCCAGACAGAAGGGAAGCGATCTTCATCGCAAGCACAAATGCCAGCCGGCCGTCCAAGAAACGGATCCTGACGGTCTGCGTCAAGCTGTTTCTTGAGCAGGGCTATAAAAAAACCACCGTCGCCCAGATCGTGCAGCAGGCGTCGGTTTCCAACAGTATTTTTCAGAATATTTTCCGCGCCAAGGACGGCGTACTGACCGAGCTGGCGCAGTCCATGCTCTCCAATCAGTTCGCCATGGCCCGCAGCACGGCGGGCACACAGCTGCCGCCGATCTATGTCTACGCCGTGGATACGGCCATTCAGATGACGCTGACGGAGTTGAACGAAAATCTGCGCGAGATCTATATTGAGGCGTACACGCAGAAGGAAGCGTCGGACTATATCTTCCGCGAGACAGCAAAGGAGCTTTACCAGATCTTTAGCCCCTATCAGCCGGAGCTGACCGAGCAGGACTTCTATTTTATGGAGATCGGCTCTGCCGGGATCATGCGGGGCTTTATGGCGCACCCGTGCGACGAGGCGCTGACGCTGGAAAAGAAGCTTCGTACGTTCCTCACCATGAGCCTGCGGTCGTACCACGTCCCGGAGGACGAGATCAAAAAGGCCGTGGACTTCATCGGCGGCATGGACATCCGCGCCGTCTCCGAGCGCGTCATGCACGAGCTGTTCAAGGCCCTTGCCATGCGCTTTGAATTCACACTGTAATAATTTTAGAACGAGGCCGCTGCGCACTGCAGCGGCCTCGTTTCTGTTACGATCCCTCAAGCATCGAATCCATCACCAGGACGAGCGCACGCTGCTGCGCGGGGGACAGGCGCAGCCATTTATCCAGCATATCGCGCTGTCCGGCCGTCAGAGCAAGCAGTGTCTCGCCGTCGGCAAAAAACTGCGAGAGCGTCAGCCCGAATGCATCGCAGATCTTTTCCAGCGAGGAAAACGAGGGCGTCATGCCCTTCTGGTACCAGGACGAAATGGTAGACTGCGGCAGGCCGGAGCGCTCCGCAAGCTGATATTCCGTCCAGCCTCTGGCTTCCCGGTTTTTTCGGATCAGCCCCAGGACGTCTGTCACATGCTTCACCACCTACGACTTTTCGCTTATTATACTTTGAAAAATCGTTGCATTTTAATCATAAATATCGTATTATTTACTACGACATTACTTACCCATTTAAAGGAGGCAGCAAACCCGCATGGAGCACGAAACCAACAGACGCTTTGAGGCATGGCTGGATGACGAGCGCTGCGTCATATCCTTTCACAGCATTCCGGATGCCCGTTATTTTACTGCGCCGGAACCCATCTTCTGGCCCGCGATTCTTGAACTTGTCCTGTCCGGATATCGGATACAGTAAAAATTTAGGGAAATTTAAGAGATTTCAGGGAAAAGCTGTGGTATACTGGAAGAAAAATAAGGAGGAATGCATCATGAAACGCTGTCTGATTCTCATGCTGCTGCTCGGCCTGCTCCTGACCGGCTGCCGGAAGCAGACGCAGCCGGAGCAACTGCCCGCTGCGGAGACAATTGACACACAAGCCAACACCGAACCCGCTGCACAGACACCGGAGCAGACGCTGACGCTCGGTATGATCGACTTTGACTCGGAAAAGAGCGTGCTCCGCAGTATGATCCAGAGCTATAATTTCTCCGGCGCACCGTTCAGAATCGAAATCCTCAACTACGCAGACGGCGCGGAAAGCCGCGCAGACGCCGTGACGCGCATGACGACAGAGCTGCTGGCCGGAAACGTGCCAGACCTGCTCGATTGCAGCGATCTGAGCGGCGCGCAGTACGCGGGCTACGCAAAAAACGGCATTCTGCTGCCGCTGGACGGGATGCCGGACGCGGAGCTCCTGTCCGGCATTCTGAAGCCATGCTATGTGGACGGGAAGCTTTATTCCATCGTCGGAGCCTTTGCGCTTGACCCGCTGTTCGGCCCGGCGGAGAAGCTCGGCGCGTCGCTGGAAACGTCGGTCGAGGACGTGCTGTGCGGCGCAGTTCCGAACGTCAGCTTTTTCTGGGGCGGTGAGGATCTGCTCAGCGTTTACTGCCGCCATGCGGCGGAGCAATACCTGGACTACGACAGCCAGACGGCCTCCTTTGAGAGCGAGAAGTTCTTGAATATCCTGACTGCCTGCGCAGCTGTTTCTTCCGCAGCGCCCGCCCCGGACAGCATCATGCAGCAGCCGATGCACTCCGCCGCGATGTACCGGTCCATGCAGATTTCCTGGTACCAGCAGACCGGCGGCGCGTTCCGTGTGCTTGCCCTCGATTCGGACGGCGGGACGGCATATCAGCCGGTTCTGCAGCTTGGCGTCTGCGTCGGCTCCGCCATGCGGGAAGCGGCGGAGGAGACGCTGCGGAATATGCTGCAGGAAGACTTCCAGCTGACCATTGCAGACGCGTTCCCCGTCAACCGCGCCGCGCTGCGCGAGCTGATGCAGAAGGAGATCGAAGCGCAGAAGGCCGAGCAGCAGACGGCCATCCGAGAGGAGGGCCGCGTCGAGATTGGAGAAGCGGGCGATCTTGCGTTCCTGTTTGATGAAGCTGCCGCGGATGATCTGATGAATGTGCTGGAGCACGCCGACTGCCGTTCCTGCGGCAATCAGGAGATTCTGAAAATCATCCTTGACGAGGCGGACGCCTTTTTCAAGGGCCGGAAAACCGCGCAGGAGGCGGCGCAGGTCATGGACAGGCGTGCGGCGCTGTTTATCGCGGAAGCAGGATGATACAGCCGGGCGGCAGCGGATATGCCGCCCGGTTCTTTCTGTTGACAACCGTAATCAAATGTGCTATGTTATGATTACAGACGTAAACAACAGGAGGGCGACACGGTGAACAGAATCGATCTGACACAAGCGGAATGGCAGCTTATGGAGAAGCTCTGGGACCACGCGCCGCAGACCGGGCGGGAGCTGACGGAGGCGATGGCGGCGCAGACCGGCTGGAACCGCTCGACGACGCTGACGCTTCTGCGGCGGCTGATGGAGAAGGGGGCGGTGCGCTGTGACGCGCAGGGACGCAAAAACGTCTTTTATCCCGCCGTCCGCCGCGAGGATGCAGCCGCGCAGCAGACGCGTGATCTGCTTGGCCGCGTGTATAAGGGGAGCCTGAGTATGCTCGTCAGCGAGATGACGAAGCGCGAGGCGCTCCCACAGCGCGAGATCGACGAGCTGCACGCACTGCTGCAGGAGATGGAGGAGAAAAAGCGCCATGGCTGAATGGTTTGTTTCGTCCGCCGTGTTGGCGGCGCTGCTCATCGGAGCACACTATCTGCTGCGCGGGAAAATCAGCGCAAGATTGCAGTACGCGCTCTGGCTGGTGCTGCTCGTGCGGCTGCTGCTGCCGCTTTCCATCGGGAAAACTGCCGTCAGCGTGGCAAATCTTCTGCCGGAGGCCGAACCGGCCACGGTCATACAGGCGGAACCTGCCGCTGTGCTGCCCGCGCAGGCGGCCAGCGCACCGGAACCGTCTGCGCCCGCAGCGCCGGTGCAGACGCCCGTACAGCCGGTGCAGCGCCCGGCATCCATGCCTGCGCAGGCGGAAACGGACAGCGCAGAACCGGAAAAACCTGCGCAGAAACCCGCAGCTTCCGTGCGGAAGATCTTCCTATTTGTATGGGCCTCCGGCGCGGCTTTGCTGGGGCTGTGGTTCCTGTTCTGCAATCTCCGGTACGGTCGGCAGCTGCGGGCGGGCGTTTTGCGCGCGATTGCGCCGAAGGAGGGCCGTCCGGCTGTCCGGCTGACGCGGACTGCGCTGTCGCCATGCCTGTTCGGGCTTTTCCCGCCCGTGATTTACGTGACAATGGACTGCGCGCAGGACGAGCAGCTGCTGCACCACTGCGCGGAGCACGAATATACGCATTATCTCCACCGCGACCACATCTGGGCCGTCCTGCGCGGCGTGTGCCTCGCGCTGCACTGGTTCAACCCGCTGGTGTGGTGGGCGGCGGCGCTTTCCCGCACCGACGCGGAGCTCTTCTGCGACGAGGATACCGTCCGCCGTCTCGGCGAGGACGCACGTGCAGACTATGGCCGCTCGCTCATCCGCATGACGTGCCGCGAACGGGTCGATCCCCTCAGCGCGGCAACGACAATGTCTGGGCGCGGCGGGCAGCTCAAAACGCGCATCATTTCTATCACAAAGCACCCGAAAACCGCAATTCCCGTTCTGATTCTCGTGCTTCTGCTCTGCGCCGCGGCAGTCGGCTGCACGATGACCGGCGCGAAGGATGCCGCGCCTGCACAGCAGACGCCGCAAACATCGGAAAAAACCGAGGACACGCCTGATGAGCCGGAAGCAACGGCAGATACACGCGAGGAGCCGGAAGTGGCAGTGGAATTCACCACCACACAGGATACGGTCACGCTCAGTGTCCCGGCACGATACGAAAACGAAATCACTGCGGACGATTCGTTTATGATCGAAGCGCCGGAGACCGGCGAGCATGACCTGGACGATGTGCTGTTCTCCTTCTACGACAAAAGTCAGGCATCAGAAGACCGCCTCGGCCTCGTCTGGGCGATCCGCGCGTTCCAGTTTGAAGACCCGGCGGAGCTGGTCAAGGACGGCGCAGACCGATGGGTCGAGGAAAATCTTATGGCGCTGAACACGCATCTGCTCGGCACACGCGGCAGCACGGCATATTATTTCTTCTGCCTGAGCCCGTCGGACAAGGCGGTACGGCAGTATGACAGTTCGGACACAGCGGCGGTCAGCTCGTATTACCAGCACGCAGCCGACGGCTTGGATATCTTAAAGGATTTTGTTGTCCGCAACGGCCTTGCGCCGGTGGAGGGCGCGGTCGACTGGGAGGCGTGGTATCAGGAATTCATTCTGCCGCGCATTGAGGCCGAAACGGACCCCGCCGCGGACGCGGCATGGTTCGCCGCGCGCGAACCGGTGGAGCAGTGGCCCGAATTTACCGTGAACGGCACGTCGATCTATGATCTGACACTGGACGATATCCAAAATGTTTACGGCACATATGAACGCATTTTACACTGGGTGTACATCCAGACAGACTACTATGACGTCGTAGAATTTGCGGACGGCTCGCAGGCTGCGGGTTGGATGAACAAGGACGGCACAATCCACTATCCGAACGCCGCATATCTGCGGCTGGATGCCGGGGTCGAGGCCTGCGGCGTCCGCTTCGGCGAGGATTACCGCGAGGCGGCGAACCGCTTCCCGCGTGACGCCGAGCCGGTATTCGAGCAGTTCGACGAACACACGGCGCGGCTGATGCTCGGCGGCGAGATCAGTTACATGGGCAAATACAGCTGCATTGCGTACACGGACGGCATTCCCACAATGCTTGTCGTGTGCGACGAGACAGTCATGACGTTCCATATTGAAAACGGCGTGATCGCCGCCGTCAGCTGGATGGCGCCGGAGGAATCCATGCAGCTGCCCATCACGGAGCAGGAGGCGCAGCAGCGCATGACGATCGACCCGAGCCGTCTGACGGATGAGAACCTGCTAAGCATTCTGATCGGCCCGGAGATCGCGCTTGTCAATAACGGATTTACGTTCGATTCGCCCGCAGACTTGTCGTCAGAGAAGCTGTTTATGCTGTTTCTGTACTGGTCGGTCGATTCCACGCGCGATAATTACAAGCAGGCCGACGGGAAGTATCACTTCACGCAGGACTTTATCAACGATATTCTTTCGCAGCACTTCGGCACCGGCTGCTTCCTATTTGACATCACGCAGTGCGGAGACTATGACGCATCAGACGGCACGGCAGTCATTGAGAACGTGTCCGGCTTCGGCGGCGGCCCGGATCTGCGCATCGCAGACGTGCAGGTGCTGGGGGGCAGCACCGTACAGGTCACGGCGGATTTTTATAACGCCAACCCGTTCTTTGACAACAGCGGCGGTGAGATTCGCTATGCGCGTAAGGTCTATATGCTCGAATTTTACAGCACCGGTGTGCTGTTCCATTCGGCACGGTTCATGCCGCTTTCGGAGGACGATCTGCGGGCGGCCCTGCAGCTGCATACCGGCGAAACGACGGACGATCTGGCGCAGCTGTTCTGGACGTATGACAGCCAGAACCGCAATCTGCTGGGCAGTCTGCCAAGCGGCGACTGGACAGCGCTGCCGCTGACCGAAGACGCGTGGGACGGACTTTCCCTGTTCGTCTACGAGCGCTATGCGCGCGAAAACAACTGGCCGCTGACGATCAGTGAGACGGATTTCGACCATACGCTCGTCCGCTATTTCCCGCTGGGCCGGTACGGCTGGGAAGACCGCAGCTCGCTCTATCTGACGTATGAGGACGGCACGTATACCCGCACCATCAACGACAACCACGGCGCGCGGTACTGTTATCTGAAACGCATCTCCTGCATGACAGACGGAAGCTTCCAGCTGGTGTTCCGCTGTCTCGACGTGCCAGAGCTCACGGAGTACGCGGACGCGTCTGCGGACGTGCGCGCGGTCTACGACCATGCGGGCGTGACGGAGATGCAGCCCGCAGAATTCCGCGCAGCAGTTTACCGTGCATTCGCTGACGGCGTCATTCCCCTCGGAACCGGCATGACGGAGCTGACCGTGACTGTCCGCCTGACCGGCGAAGCGCGGTATCCGTTCCAGTTCCTGTCGGCCAGGGATGGATAACCAGAGCGGGATTTTCGGCGGCTTCCTTGATGGTCAGCTGCAAAGCTGCTTGATCTGCTGTAGGGGCTGACGACTCTGTCGGCCCGATAAATGTTGCGAATTTGCCGTGAATTTTCGTGAAAGCGCTGCGTTCTGCGGGCGGACAGAGTCGTCCGCCCCTACGCCCAAATTGGTAAGCACTTTCAAGAAATAGGTTGACAAATGTAGCCTTGCGTGCTATGATGGGTCTACAAAAGTAAACCAAGGAGGGATATCCTGTGCAATTATGCCAAAGCGAATGGACCGTGCTGCAAAGCCTGTGGGAGCGGCAGCCGCAGACGCTCATGCAGCTGGTGGAGGATTTGAAGCTCCGCGCCGGATGGTCGGCCAGCACGAGTAAGACCATGGCCGCCCGCATGACGGAAAAGGGCCTTCTGCGCTACGAGGGCAAGCCCCGGCGCTATTACCCGAACGTCACCCGCGAGGAAGCCGGGCTGGAGGAAACCGAGCAGCTGCTTTCCCGCGCGTTCGGCGGGAAGCTCGGTCTGCTGGTCAGCAATTTCGCTGACCACGGAAAAATCGGAAAGGATGAACTTGAAGAACTCTATGCCATTTTGGACAAGGCTGCGGGCCGCGAGGAATAGGGGAGGGGAACTATGCTGGAACTTCTCATTTCATCGACTGTTCTGATCCTTGCGCTGACCGCGCTTCGATTTTTCCTGCGCGGGAAACTCAATCCGCGCCTGCAATACGCGCTCTGGCTGCTCGCCGCGCTGCGGCTTTTGCTGCCGGTCTCGCTGGTCAGAAGCCCGGTCAGCGTGATGAACGCCGTCCCGGACGTGCCCGCCGCCGTGCAGCGGCTGACTGCTCCGGAAAATCGCCGTGCCCCGCAGACGGACAATACGCAATCCCCGGTGCAGACTGCCTCTGAGACGGAGACTGCGCCCACAGAGGCGCAGATGCAGCAGACGGGCAGCACGATTTTGAAACTCGTCTGGCTGACTGGCGCGGCAGCGATGGCGCTGGCCGTTCTGGCGCAGAATCTGCTGTTTCTCCGGAGACTGAAAAGAATCCGGCGGCCGTTTGCCTGCCCGGAAAGCCCGGTTCCGGTCTGGGTGGCGTCCGGACTGCCGTCGCCGTGCCTCGCGGGGCTGTTCAGGCCTGAAATTTATCTCACGCCCGAAGCGGCGCAGAACCCGGAGACACGCCAATTCGTCCTTCGTCACGAGCTGGCGCATTATCACGCGCGGGATCAGCTCTGGAGCCTCCTGCGCCTCATCTGCCAGTGCCTGTACTGGTTCGACCCCTTCGTGTGGCTTGCCGCGGCGCTTTCCCGGCGCGACTGCGAGCTGGCCTGCGACGAGCGGGTGCTGAAAGACCTCGACTCCGGCAGCCGGGTAAGCTATGGCCGCGCGCTGCTCAGCCTTGTCGCGTCGAAGCGGGCGCGGGGCCAGCTGCTGTCCTGCGCGACGACGATGCAGCTGGGCCGAAAGGGCCTCAAAGAGCGCATCACGCTTATCGCGAAAAAGCCGAAAATGGCGGCGTATACCCTCGTTTTTGTGCTGGTCTTAAGTCTTGTTCTGACGGCCTGCACGTTTACCGGCGCGCCCGTGCAGCCGGAGCCGGAACCTGTACCGGAACCCGTACAGACAGAACCGGAGCCGATACAGCCGGAGGAACCGCCGGCTGATGCAGAAGCGCCCCAGCCCGTCGAGGATGACCCGGAGGCAGACTTCCAGATGGCGTTTCCGATGCTGAACTACGCGTCGTTCCAGCGCTATCTGGACGAGCACCCGGAGACGCTGGACAGCGGCTGGGAGCATATCCGCATCAACGAAGCGGGCTTTGACGACGCGGGCACGAGCATCGAGACGCAGCAGGGCGATCAGGTGCTGGCCGTCGATGCGGAATACGGCATTGTGCTCGTGCGCATCACCGGCGACGGCTATCGCGGCGTGCTGGCCATCTGCCGGTACCCGGAGCTTCTGCGGCTGGAAATGGCCTCGACCTATGGCACGGAAGGGGAATTGGCGGGCAAGATCGCGTCCGACCACGGCGGCATCCTCGCCATGAACGCTAACGGCTTCCAGGACCCCAACGGCAAGGGTAACGGCGGCCAGCTTGCAGGCTGGTGCATGGCGCAGGGTGAAGAACACGGCTATCACTTCGGCGGCGACGTCTACCAGCGCATTGAGCTGAGCGAAAACGGCCTCGACTGCCGCATCGTGCCCGCGTCGGCCCCGGTCGGGGAGGGGACATACAACGCAGTCGAGTTTACGCCCGTCCTGATCCGGGACGGCGAAAAGATCGAGGATTCCTTCTGGACGGGCGAACAGCCGCGCGCGTGCTTCGGCACCGGCGATCAGGGCGTTTATATGCTCATCATCGAGGGCCGCTACCCCGACGAGGGCATCCGGGGCACGAGCGTCAACACGTGCTCGGATATCCTGCTGGCCTACGGCTGCCGGAATGCGTTAAACATGGACGGCGGCTCAAGCGCGATCTTGTGGTACGACGGCGAATACGTCACGCAGTCGTCGTCCTCGTTCCTGCGCTACACCGGCGGCCGCCCGCTGCCGAACGCATGGGTCTACGGATGAATTTTCATGTTGACAATCGCAGGAAATGTGGTAAAATATCTGCGATATTGGAAAACCGCGTTGAAAAACCGAGCGTTCCGGTGCAGCTTTCAGAGAGAAGGGGACGGTGAAAGCCCTTCAGCAAACCTGTTCGCAGCCAGTTTGGAGCGGCCGCGCGAAAGCGCGGCGGGTGCTTCCCGATACAGGAGCGCCGAGATGTGCGCAAGCACAATCAGGGTGGTACCGCGACTGACCTCGCCCCTGTCACAGGGGCGGGGTTTTTATATTTTACTCAGAATTTTTCTTTCCACTGCACCTCTTGCCTCTCCCTTTGGGAGAGGTGTCCGAGCGAAGCGAGGACGGAGAGGGGAAACAATGACCAAAACCCTCTCAGTCACCTGTGGTGACAGCTCTCCCGGAGGGAGAGCCAAGTGCCCTCTCAGTCGCCTGCGGCGACAGCTCTCCCATAGGGAGAGCCAAGGGCCGTCTCCGGCACCGTGTATCGTTTAATTTTTAATGTATATAGAAGGAGTTATTCATCATGGCACACAAGGCATACGGTCTCAATGAGCTGCGCGAGATGTACCTGAAGTTCTTTGAAACGAAGGGCCATCTGCGTCTGCCGAGCTTTTCTCTCGTTCCGCAGAACGACAAATCCATCCTGCTGATCAACGCGGGCATGACTCCCATGAAGCCGTGGTTCACCGGCGAGGAAGAGCCCCCGCGCCACCGCGTCACCACCTGTCAGAAGTGCATCCGCACCGGCGACATTGATAACGTCGGCCATACGGCCCGCCACGGCACGTATTTTGAGATGCTGGGCAACTTCTCCTTCGGCGATTACTTCAAGAAGGAGGCCATTCCCTGGGCATGGGAATTCCTGACCAGCCCCGAGTGGGTCGGCCTTGAGCCGGACCGCCTCTATCCGTCCGTCTTCGCGGGCAACGAGACGACCCCCGCAGATGACGAGGCCTTCGCCATCTGGCGCGACGTGATCGGCATCCCCGAAAACCGCATCTTCCGCTTCGGCAAGGAGGATAACTTCTGGGAGCATGGCTCCGGCCCGTGCGGCCCGTGCTCGGAAATTTACTATGACCGCGGCGAGCAGTACGGCTGCGGCAAGCCCGGCTGCACCGTCGGCTGCGACTGTGACCGCTATGTCGAGGTCTGGAACATCGTCTTCTCCCAGTTCAATAACGACGGCCACGGCAATTATACCGAACTCAAGCAGAAGAACATCGACACCGGCATGGGCCTCGAGCGCCTTGCCTGCGTGTGTCAGAACGTCGCGTCCCTGTTCGACGTCGACACTGTCATGAACATCACGAATAAAGTCTCCGAGATCACCGGCGCACACTATGAGGAGTCCGACAAGACTGACGTGTCCCTGCGCGTCATCACCGACCATATCCGTTCGTCGACCTTCATGATCTGCGACGGCATTCTCCCCTCCAACGAGGGCCGGGGCTACGTCCTGCGCCGCCTGCTGCGCCGCGCCGCGCGTCACGGCAAGCTGCTGGGCGTGAACGAACCGTTCCTCTATCAGGTCGTGGACACCGTCGTCCATGAAAACGAGTGCCAGTACCCCGAGCTGCGCGAAAAGCAGTCCTATATCACCCGCGTCATCCGCACCGAGGAAGAAAACTTCGCCAAGACCATCGATGGCGGCATGAAGATCTTCTCCGAAATGCTCGAGAGCCACAAGGTAAACGGCGAGACGACCTTCTCCGGCGCGGACGCGTTCAAGCTCTATGACACCTACGGCTTCCCCATCGACCTGACCAACGAAATGGTCGCCGAAGAGGGCATGCAGGTCGATGAAGCGGCCTTCAAGCAGCTCATGCAGGAGCAGAAGGTCCGCGCACGCGAGGCGCGCAAGGCGCTCGGCGACCTCGGCTGGGCCGGCGTTGAATTCGGCAAGGAGATCCCCGCCACGACCTTCATCGGCTATACCAACATGGAAGCCGAGGGCAAGATCGTCGCCATCGTCGCCGACGAAGAGCTTCAGGGTGCGATCACGTCCGGCACGGATGCAATTCTTGTCCTCGACCAGACCCCGTTCTACGCCGAAATGGGTGGCCAGGTCGCCGACCATGGCACCATTCACACCGAAACCGCCGAATTCGCCGTCACCGACGTGCAGAAGAACAAGGGCGGCAAGTTCATGCACTACGGCAAGCTCGTCTCCGGCTCTCTGGCCGTCGGCGATACCGTGACCGCGTCCATCGATGCCGCCCGCCGCAAGGCCATCATGCGCGCCCACTCCGCAACGCATCTGCTGGACTATGCTCTGCGCACGGTTCTCGGCGACCATGCCCATCAGGCAGGCTCCCTTGTCGAGCCGGACCGCCTGCGCTACGACTTTACGCACTTCTCCGCCGTCACCGCAGACGAGCTGGTCAAGATCAGCCGCCTTGTCAGTGAGCTTGTGCTGGACGGCATATCTGTCGAGACGAAGGAAATGCCCATCGCGGAGGCGAAGAAGCTCGGCGCGATCGCCCTGTTCGGCGAAAAGTACGGCGATGTCGTGCGCGTCGTGAACATGGGCGGCAAGTCCGTTGAGCTTTGCGGCGGCACCCATGTCGATAACACCGCCAAGGTCGGCCCGTTCCGCATCACGAGCGAATCCTCTGTTGCCTCCGGCGTGCGCCGCATCGAGGCCGTCACGGGCGAAGCGTTCCTGAATCTCGTCGATGAGATGAATATGCGCCTGGTCAAGGCTGCCGAGCTGCTGAAGACCACGCCGATGGAGCTGATCAACAAGGCCCAGAGCAGCATGAACGAGATCCGTGAGCTGCACCAGACCATCGAGCGCATGAAGGACAAGCTCTTCGCAGGCGATGTGGACAGCCTCATGTTCTCCGCCAAGGACGTAAACGGCCTCAAGGTCGTCACGGCCAGCCGCGAGAACACCGACGCGAACGACCTGCGTAAGCTCGGCGATTTCCTGCGCGACAAGAACCCGAACACCGTCGCGGCTCTCGGCGCTGTCAACGGCGAAAAGGTCACGCTGCTGGCCGTCTGCGGCAAAAACGCCGTCGCACGCGGCATCAAGGCGGGCGATATCATCAAGAATATTGCGCCCATCGTCGGCGGCAAGGGCGGCGGCAAGCCGGATTCCGCCATGGGCGGCGGCACGAACGCCCTCAAGCTCGACGACGCGCTGGCGGCTGTCGACGATTACGTCGCGGCCAATGTCAAGGACTAAGGAGGAAGCACCATGTCTGATTGCCTGTTCTGCAAAATCATCGCGGGTGAGATCCCGTCCGCAAAGGTCTACGAGGACGACCTCTGCTATGCCTTCAAGGACATCAGCCCCCTTGCCCCCACACATTTCCTCGTCGTCCCGAAGCAGCATTTTGCCTCCGCTGCCGAGGTCACGCCGGAAAATGAGGCTGTGATCGGTCATATCTACACGGTCATCGCGAAGCTCGCGAAGGAGCAGGGCTTTGCCGACGGCTACCGTGTGGTAACGAACGTCGGCGAGCTGGCCGGGCAGACCGTCCATCACATCCACTTCCACGTGCTCTCCGGCAAGCAGCTGGGCAGCTTTAACTGAGGTTCCAATATTTTTACAATTTTCCCTGCCATGCCGCCCGCATGGCGGGGAATCTGTTATTTTCCCATCAAAAACGCACGGAAGGACTTGAAAAAGGCTGTAGTGTATGCTATCATTGGTATATATGCCAGCGGAGTCATCCCTCATTCCCTCCGGCTATGGCATTGGAAACGTTTTAACCCTCTCTCCTTCAAGCAAGCAAATCCGGGCTTCCCTGCTTCGACCGGGAAGCCCAACCCCCCTCTGTGACAATTGCATCGTATTTGGCCCACACCTCCTGCCCCTTACCAGCCATAGTTTTATTTTATCTTCTAAATCGAACAAATTTTCTAATAATGCTTGCATTGGATCCGCCTTCGGTGGTATGATAGAGACAGAACCTGAAGGGAGGCGGAACGGGTGTATCTGGCGATCGATCTGAAATCCTTTTATGCGTCGGTGGAATGTGCGGCGCGGGGGCTTGACCCGTTGAAAACAAATCTCGTTGTGGCGGACGCGGCGCGGACGGAGAAAACGATCTGCCTGGCCGTCTCGCCGTCCTTAAAGGCGTATGGCATCGCGGGCCGGGCGCGGCTGTTCGAGGTGGTGCAGCGCGTCGAACAGGTAAACGCCATGCGGCGGCAGCATGCGCCGGGCCGACAGCTGCGCGGCCAGAGCGAAAACGCGGACACGCTTGCCGCGCACCCGGAGCTGGCGCTCTCCTTCATCACCGCGCCGCCGCAGATGGCGAACTATATACGTGTCTCCACGCAGATCTATCAGATCTACCTCAAATATTTCGCGCCGGAGGACATTCACGTCTATTCCATCGACGAGGTCTTCATCGACGCATCGCCGTATCTGCGCACCTACGGCCAGACGCCGCAGGAGCTGGCGCGGACGGTCATTCTGGACGTGCTGCGCACGACCGGCATCACCGCGACCGCCGGGATCGGCACGAATCTGTATCTGACGAAGGTCGCCATGGATATCGGGGCCAAGCACGTGGCGCCGGATGAAAGCGGCGTGCGCATTGCCTGCCTCACCGAGCGCAGCTACCGCGAAACGCTCTGGACGCACCGGCCGCTGACGGATTTCTGGCGCGTCGGACGCGGGATCGCGAAAAAGCTTGAGGAAAAGGGCCTGTTCACGATGGGCGATATCGCCCGCTGTTCGCTCGGCAGGCCGGATGAATTTTACAACGAGGAACTGCTGTACCGGATGTTCGGTGTGAACGCGGAGCTGCTGATCGACCACGCATGGGGCTGCGAGCCGTGCACGCTTGCGGACATCAAGGCCTACCGGCCCCAGACGCACAGCGTCAGCTCCGGTCAGGTGCTGCAATGCCCGTATCCGTTTGAAAAGGCGCGGCTCGTCGCGCGGGAGATGGCGGACGCGCTGGCGCTGGAGCTGGCCCGGAAGGGGCTTGTGACCGATCAGATGGTTCTGACCGTCGGCTATGACCGTGAAAGCCTGACAGACCCGTCCTGTCCGCCGTATCACGGCCCGGTCACAGTCGACCATTACGGGCGGCGCGTCCCGAAAGCCGCGCACGGGTCAGAAACGCTCCGGGCGCCGACCGCCTCCTCCAGAGAGCTCCTGCAGGCGCTGACGGTGCTGTTTGACCGGATCGTGGACCACGGGCTGCTCGTGCGCCGGATGTATGTCGTCGCGAACCATGTGCAGCGGGAGCGGGACGTGCAGGCCGAGCCGGAATACGTTCAGCTCGATCTGTTTGCCGACGAAGCGGCGCTCACGGCTCGGCGCGAGGAACAGTCCGCGCGTGCGCGCGAACGGCGAATGCAGGACGCCGTGCTGGCTATCCGCGAAAAATACGGCAAAAACGCCATCCTGAAGGCCATGAGTCTCCGCGACGGCGCAACTGCCCGCCAGAGAAATGAGCAGATCGGCGGACATAAGGCGTGAAAAGCGTCTGCAGGCGAAATGCAGCGCAGACAGAAAATCCCCGTGCCGCAGTGCTGCGGCACGGGGCATTTTCATAGGGGCTGGGATTTACTTCTTGACGAAGGACAGGCAGTCCGTGCACTGATCAACCGTCGGATCGGCTTCATGGGTTCCAATACAAACCTTATCGAGGGTACAGTAATCCTCGCAGCCGCAGTGGTTGTTGCACTGGCTCACGTGGCACTCGATTGCGTGGTTGGCCTTTTCGTTTGCAAAGCTCATACAAAACTTCCTCCTTTTTTAAGGTACGGACTTAGTATGTGCGCAAACGGCCTGTTCATGCTGGAAAATTTTTTATCTGCGGCCACCGCCGAACCCGCCTCGACCTCCTCCGAAACCTCCGCGGCCTCCGCCAAAGCCGCCTCTGCTGCCGCCGCCGGGTCTGGGGCCGCCGCCGAAACCGCCGGGTCTGGGGCCAGGCCCCGGGCCGGGGCCGTGGTGGTGATGATGGTTCGAGAACAGCGAGCCCAAAAACAGGCCCGACCAGAAGCCTCCGCCTCCGCCGCCTCTGCGGCCGGAGCCGAAAATGGCCTTGATGATCCAGAAAATGACCAGAATCGTGATAATTGTACCGATTATGCTTTTCCTCCTGACACGCCCGGTCTCCTGCACGGGCGTGTAATCCTCATTCGCAGTCCCGTTCAGGCTGCTTTTGCACCAGCTGTACAGATCCTCGTACATCGTGTCTGCCGCGTCGTCCGCGTCGCCGTCCAGAATGGCGGCAAAGCCGTCCTGAAAGATCGATTCCAGCTTGCTGTCGGTATAATCCGCGACATACGAGCCAGTCGTCACGTACCACTGCTCTGTGCTGGTATCAATGGCAAAGAGCATATCATACTCGCTCAGTCCCATTGAATCAAACGCGCTGTTCGTGCAGCTTTCCAGCGTTTTTCCGCCGGTGCCGTCCGTCGTCAGAATGGCGATATGGCTGCCGGTTTTGTTATAGATCTTTGTGTTGTAGTCCTGAATCGCATTTTCGCCGCTGCGGGTAAACAGCCCTGCGTCGTCGCGGATATACTTGTCGGAGATCGTCTCGTCTCCCGCTGTATTGGATGTCTGCTCTTCCGCAGGCGTCTGGGAGATAGTCTGCTCCGGCACGGCTGTCTGCGCTGTCTCAGCTGGTTTGTCACTTTTGAGCACCGGGGACAGCCCGATGAAGAGCGCCGCGGCGATCATCACGATTGTAAAGACGACCGCAACGCCCGGTTTCTGAAAGAATTTCATGCCTGCTCCTTTTAAAAGTTTCAGCTGCGCGCCTGCAGAAGCTTCTGCTTCAGCTCACCCTCCAGTCGGCGAAGCTCAGCTTCGGCCTCCTGCCGCTTCTTTGCGCCGTCGGTCTGGATCTGCAGAACCTCGTCGAGCGTGGAGATCAGCTGCTCGTTGGTGTGCTTGAGCGTTTCCATGTCGACGATGCCGCGCTCGGATTCCTTCGCCGTCTCGACGGAGGCCATATGCAGCATATCGGCGTTCTTCTGCAGCAGCGCGTTCGTCATGTCCGTGACCTGCCGCTGGGCCTCCATGGCGCGGCGGGAATTTTCGATGCCGAGCGTCAGCACCATCTGGTTCTTCCACAGCGGGATGGTGTTGAGCACGGAGGTCTGGATCTTTTCGACAAGCGCGGTGTCGTTGTTCTGGATCATGCGGATCTGCGGCGCGGTCTGCAGCGAGATCATGCGCGTCAGCTCCAGATCGTGGAGCTTCTTTTCGAACCGGACGCATTTGTTTTCAAAATCATTGGCCGCCTGCGCATCCTCCGGCAGATTCGAAGCCTCGGCCTTTGCGCGCAGCTCATGCAGCGTGGTGCTGCGGGCCTCGGCCAGCTTCTGCTTGCCAGCCAGAATATACATGGTCAGCTCCTTGAAGTACTGCAGGTTCCGCTCGTACATCTGATCCATCACGGCTACGTCCTTCAGCAGCGTGATCTTGTGCTTTTCCAGCTCGCCGGAGATGCGGTCGACATTGACCTCCGCCGTCGCGAAGCGGCTCTTCATCTCCTCGGCGTTGATCTTTGCCTTGCGGAACAGGCCCGCGATGCCCTTCTTTTCCGGCTCGTCCATCGTCTTGAGCTCGACAAGCAGGCCGGAGAGCATATCGCCGATCTCGCCCAGATCGCCGGTCTTGACCTTGGCCAACGCCGTGTCGGAGAAATCTGCGATGTTCTTCTGTGCGGAAGCGCCGTATTCGAGGATCTGCTGCGCGTTTTCCAGATCGATCTGCTTCGAGAAGGACAGCACGGCCTGCTGCTCTTGCTCGGAGAGCGCGGAAAGATCGGGGCCTGCCTCCGGCGCGGCCTGTGCTTTCGTGATGAGATCCGCTTCCTGTTTGACCTCCGGCTGCGGCTGCGCGTTCAAATCCGGCGTCAGGGTGAGCTGGGGAATGTATTCGTCCATAATCTGTTCCTCCTGTATCTATTTGTACCGTTTATGCAAAATCCTTTTTGTTCGTAAGCCCTTCGCTGGCCATCATTTGCTCCATCACGCGGATATCGGCGGTGATGTCGACGACGTCGGCCTCAAACAGCGCGTCGAGCTGCCGCTGGAAGGCGATAATGACCTTGTCGAGCAGGTCTTCGATCTTCTGCATCCCCTCGGTGATGTTTTCCGTTTTGAGACTCTGGTTCTGCAGCGTGACGTACTGCTCCATAAGCTTGATCGTGGTCGGCAGATAATAGTTGAGGAACTGCCGGATCTGACTGAGCTTTTTCGGGTTTTTCCGGACGCAGTCGAAGATCTGCGCCGTCAGCCGCTCGATGAGATCGATCTGGGCGCTTATGCGCTCGTCAGGGATCTCGTCGTTCAGACGGCGGATATCGGCGATGGCGCGCTTGCCCTGATAGATGACCGATTGCAGCTCCGGCGGGAGCTTTTCCGCCGGCTCTAGCTCCGGCTGCGGTTCAGGCTTCTTTTCCGCCTGCTTCGGCTGGGGCTGCTCCGGCGCGGCAGCCTTCGGCGGCTCGTCCGTCTTTTTGCCGGGCAGCACGATGCGCAGGATCGCATACACGATCGCCGACACGACCGCGCAGGAAAGAATCCCCCGGAAGGTGTTCAGCTTGCCGGCGTACAGCAGCCATACGATGCCAATGGCATAAATCGGAAGCGCGGAGCGCTTCTTTTTTGCGTTCTGTTTCTCTTTCTGTTCGTCCATGGTATTCCTTTCTCCGCAAGGCGAAGCATTTTTCTGGATATTTCCTCAAACTAATAGTAGTACAAACGTTGCGGAAAGTCAACTGCCGGACCGGATTGACACGGACTGCGGCGCACAGTATAATAGAGTGCGGAAGGAACCGGCTGCGCGGGAGAAGCTGCGGAAGCATCCTTGAGGAACCGGCTCCCTGCCGCATATCCATACCTATGCCGGCAGCCGGAAGGCGGTGCGCGGCTTTATTTTATGTAATGGAGGCATTCCTATGATCCGTGTATCTCCTTCGATTCTGGCGGCAGATTTTGCAAATCTGGAACGCGAGATCGGTACGATCAAACAGGCTGGCGCCGAGTATGTACATATTGACGTTATGGACGGCCTGTTTGTTCCCAATATTTCAATCGGACTGCCCGTTTTGTCCTGCATCCGCAAGGTGACGGATCTGACGCTCGACGTGCATCTGATGATCGACCGCCCCGTGCGCTATGCCGAGCGCTTTTGTCAGGCTGGCGCGGACATCGTGACCGTCCATGTCGAGGCTGACACGCAGGAAAACACACTTGAGGCGCTCCGCATTATCCGCGCCTGCGGCAAAAAGCCCGCGATCTGCGTCAAACCCAAAACGCCGGCAGAAGCTGTTCTGCCGTTCATCGGCCTTGTCGATCTGATTCTGGTCATGACGGTCGAGCCGGGCTTCGGCGGACAGAGTTTCATGGCCGACATGATGCCCAAGGTGCGGGCCATCCGCGCGTATATCGATGAGAAAAATCCCGGCTGCGAGCTGGAGGTCGACGGCGGCGTCAACGCGCAGACTGCAAAGGTCTGCACGGCGGCAGGCGCAAACGTCCTTGTCGCAGGCAGCGCGTTTTTTAAAGCAGCAGACAAGGCCGCGTTTGTACAGGCGGTAAAATAAATCGATCCGCGTAAATTTCAACTCCCATTGCTGTGTTTCCGCACGGCGATGGGATTTCTTCGTTTCGGCAGGGAAGACCTCTTGACAACGTAACAATGTTATGCTATTATACGACCGTAACAATGTTACGGAACAATGTTACGGAAGGAGACTGCACATGGATGAGGATCTGATTTCCAAAAAGGAGCTGTTGGAGCGCTATGGGATCTCCTATGGTGCGCTGTACCGCTGGAAGCGGATGGGCCTGATCCCGGAGAGCTGGTTCCTGCGCCGTTCGACGCCGAGCGGACAGGAGACGTATTTTCACACGAAGCAGATCTGCCCGCGCGTGGAGCGGATCCTGGAAAGCAAGGAGCGCGTCTCGCTGGACGCGCTGGCGGAGGAGCTGGCCGGGCAGAAGCAGGCGGCGGCCGCAGAGCGGAAGCTGATCCTTGAAACGAAATACGGCTCGAAAACCTATTCCCTCGACGAGCTTTTGCACCTGTATCTAGCCGAGGGCGAACACAAAACCGATATTCTGGAGCATCTGAAGGAGGAAGCATTATGAACGAACACATCGATATGAAGATTTCCGGCTCAAGCAGCATGCCGGGCGGCGAATACCGCAGAGTCTCGATCAGCGGCGCGGGCAAGGTACAGGGCAGCCTCAAATGTGAGGAGCTGCACTGCTCCGGCGCGGCAAAGGTGCAGGGCGACGTGGACTGCGCGGGCGAGCTGCACACGAGCGGCGCAGGTAAGGTGGACGGAAGCGCCCGGTGCGGCAGTCTGTCAGCCTCGGGCGCATTTTCCGCGCAGACGGTACAGGTGGAGGGGCTCGCATCCGTCTCCGGTTCTTTACGGACAGAGCAGGCGTTTACGGCGGACGAGCTCCGTGCGTCCGGCTCTCTGGAGGCCGGCAGCGTCCACTGCCGGGCGCTGCGTTCCTCCGGCGCGTGCCGGGTCAGCGGAGACGTCGAGGCAGAGACGGCGGTCTTGAGCGGTGCAGTAGAGATCGGCGGACTTCTGAACGCGGAGACGGTCGAGATCTCGGCCAACCGCGCGGTGCACATCAGTGCCATCGGCGGCGGAACTATCCGCGTCCTGCAGAAGGACACGGCAACGGTCCTCGGTATCTTCCACACAAGCCCCGGCTGCGCGCGCATCGGCTCGATCGAGGGCGACAACATCGAGCTTGAGAATGTCGAAGCCGAGATCGTCCGCGGCAAATATGTCCGCATCGGACACGGCTGCCGCATCGGAACGGTCGAATACGGCAAGGATCTGGAGGCTGAACCCGGCACCGTCAGACAAAGCACGCAGACCGGTACAAAATAAGTGTCGATTCTGCACCAAATTGTAAATATTTCTTAACTTTCAGGGAAAAGGTTTGATTCCTGCGTCGATGTGTGATAGAATGCGTTCGTATGTGATTTTTATTGATACTGGAGAGATTCGATGTCACAGGTCAAACTGTTCAGCTCGACCGGCACACGCGTGGCCAGGCGTTCCGGCAAGCCGAAAAAGCAGAAGGTCAAAAAGCCCCTGAAGACGCTTGCCATCTGGCTGCTCGTCATTCTGTGTCTGGAAGCGCTGTACTTCTTCTGCGTGTATACGAACAACAGCTTCGTCAAAAAATGGCGGACGATTTATATCAACACCGCGATGGACACCATGCGCCACCAGTGGCTGGCGACCTATTTTATCCCCAAGGATGTCATTGACGAGGTTCGGTACGAATACGGTCTGTTCAAGGCTGCGACGGTCGGCAAGGAATCCAACGCCAACTGGGGCAAGAAGGACGAAACGCCCGCCGGCACGGACACGTCCGCAGCGGACGACAACGTCACGCACATCAATCCGAACATCACGCACGAGTCGGAGCAGACGGAAGACAATACCCCGACGGCAGAAGAGCTGGAAAAGCAGGCGCAGGAGAATTTCTACTCCGTCTTCTGGGAGCTGGACCGCACGTCCATGGAGGCGTATCTGGCCGAGCACCCCGACACGCTGGCGAACGGCTGGGACCAAATTTACATCAACGAAGCCGGCTTTGACGACGAGGGCACGTCCATCCAGTCCATCTTCGGCGAGCAGGTGCTGGCAATCGACGCGAAGGACGGCGTTCTGCTGCTGCGCATTTCCGGCAAGGGCTATCGCGGCGTGCTGGCCGTGGGCAAGGATCCGTCGCGCCTGTCCATCGAGATGGCCACGACGCTCGGCACCGCCGGACAGCTCTCGGGCACCATCGCCGAGGCGCACAACGGCGTTCTGGCCATGAACGCCAACGGCTTCCTCGACCCCAACGGCGCGGGCAACGGCGGTCTGCTTGCGGGCTATACGATGTCCAACGGCACGGCCTACGGCGACCATTTCTCCGCCTACGCCTACAAGCGCATCGAGCTGCACGAGGACAACCTGTTCTATATCAAGGACGCGCTGTCTCCCGTCAGCGAAGACTGCACCGACGCGGCGGAGTTCACACCTGCGCTCATCGTCGACGGCAAGAAGATCATGGACGATTACTGGACCGGCGAGCAGCCGCGCGCCTGCATCGGCCAGAGCGAGAACTACGAAATTCTCATGCTGGTCATCGAGGGCCGCTATCCGCTTGAAGGCATCCTCGGCACGAGCGTCAACAACTGCTCCGAGATCCTGCTGCAGCACAAGTGCATGCAGGCCATCAACCTCGACGGCGGTTCGAGCGCCATGCTGTGGTTCGACGGCGAGTATGTCACGCAGTCGTCGTCCTCCCCTCTGCGCTACACCGGCGGCCGTCCCCTGCCGAACGCATGGGTCTATAAAAAAGCCGAATAAACGACCAGCAGCCCCCGGCGCCGCCGGGGGCTGTTTACTGCAAAGCGCTAAACTGTCCAGCGCGGGAATGCGTTGAGCGCTTGCAAAATCTGCCGAATCTGGTATGATGGCAGAGAAAGGAGCACCTTATGAAAAACATAACACGAATTTTATCCGCTGCTCTGGCGCTGTGTCTGCTGGCGGCACTGTGTCTGCCCGCGCGGGCGGACGGGACGCAGGACTGCGGCGCGAAGCTGCTGGCCATCACGTTTGACGACGGGCCCGGCAAATATACCGGCGCGCTTCTGGACGGCCTTGCCGAGCGCGGCGTTCACGCGACGTTTTTTGTCAACGGCGTCAACGCCTCCGGCTGGCCGGAGACGCTGAAGCGCATCGTAAACGAGGGCCACCAGCTTGCGAACCATACATACAATCACAAAAACCTTAACACCTGCTCCGCGCAGACGGTCGCATATGAGATCAGCGCCGTGCAGGCGCTCATCACCGCCGCCGGAGGCGACGAAAACGCGTATATCCGCGCCCCCTACGGCAACGCGAACAAAACGGTCAAATCCGTCGTGACCGCGCCGCTGATCTACTGGTCGGTCGACCCGGAAGACTGGAAGTACCGCAATGCAGAGACGGTGCGCAGCAATATCGAAGCCGGTGTCTTTGACGGCGCGATCATTCTGGTCCATGACATTTACAAGACCAGCGTGGACGGTGCGCTGGCCGCGATCGACGATCTGCTGGCCGAGGGCTATGAGTTCGTCACGGTGCAGGACCTGCTGCTGCGGCGCGGCGTAACGCCCGAGGCGGCGACAGTCTATTATTCGGCAAAAAACAACGGGATCAATCTGCCCGCCGATGCGGTCGGCGAGCAGGCGTTTGACGAGAGCCGCATCGAGACGCACTGGGGCTACGCCGCCATGAAGACCTGCCTGGATTACGGCTGGATGACGCTGACGGACACGGGCGAATGGAAGCCGAACGCATTTGTTACGCGGGCGGAGTTTGCCGCCGATCTTGCCCGCTTCGCGGGCATCCACACGCTCTATCCGCTGGAGGGCGCGGCGCGCTTTTCGGACGTTGACCTGACGGCGGAGGATGCGCCGTATCTCGCCTGGGCGGCGGACAGCGGCATCGTCGCGGGCTACGACGACGGGACCTTCCGGCCCGAAAGGACCCTCACACGGGAGCAGATGGCCGTCATGCTGGCGCGGTACTATGCACGCTCCGGCGTCACGACGCAGGGAAGTCTGGACTTCGCGGACGCTGCGAAAATCTCCGGCTGGGCCGTCGACGGCGTATCGGTCTGCGTGGGACTCGGCCTTGTGCAGGGCGACCCGCGGGGCCGCTTCCTGCCGCAGAGCAGGCTCACCCGCGCGCAGATCGCCTCGATCCTCGTGCGGATGGCAGGATAACAAAATGGGCTGTCCCGATGTGTTCGGGACAGCCCTCTTTTCATATTCGATCAGTATGCGATGCCCCAGTAGATCATCTTCCTGGCGGGCTTGCCGCAGATCGGACAGGTATCGCCGAGATGCTCCTGCTTGAGCGGCATGCAGCGGGAGGACATCCCGCCCTCTTCCTTCATCTTGAGCTCGCATTCCAGCTCGCCGCACCACATCGTCTTGATGAAGCCGCCGTGCTCGGCCTGCAGCTGCCTGGCCTCTTCGAGCGAATGCGCTTCATAGATATGGTTGTCGAGATTCTGCTTCGCCTTTTCGAACATCCCCTTCTGGACAAGCTCCAGCTGCTCCTGCACAGCAGCTTCAAGGTTTTCCAGTGCGACGATCGTCTTTTCGCCGTCGTTGCGGCGGACGAGCACGCACTGTCCGGCCTCGATATCGCGCGGGCCGATCTCGACGCGCACGGGCACGCCCTTCATCTCATACTGCGCGCACTTCCAGCCCATGGAGTTATCCGAATCGTCGAGCTTTACGCGAAGCCCCGCCTTGACCAGACGGTCCTTCAGCTCCGAAGCCTTTTCCAGAACGCCCGCCTTGTGCATGGCAACGGGCAGGACGATGACCTGGATGGGGGCGATCTTCGGCGGCAGGACGAGGCCGTTATTGTCGCCGTGGGCCATGATGACCGCGCCGATCATGCGCGTGGTGGAGCCCCAGGAGGTCTGGAACGGGTATTGCAGCTTATTGTCGCGGCCGGTGAAGGTCACGTTGTAGGCTCTGGAGAACTTGTCGCCGAAGTAATGGCTCGTCGCGCCCTGCAGCGCCTTGTGGTCCTTCATGAGGCACTCGACGGTATAGGTCGCCTCCGCGCCCGCGAACTTTTCCTTTTCGGTCTTCTGGCCGGGCACGACGGGGATGGCGAGGACGTTTTCAAAGAAATCGGCGTAGCAGTTCAGCTGCTGCTCCGTCTCGTGGATGGCCTCCTCGGCGGTTTCGTGGATGGTGTGGCCCTCCTGCCACCAAA
>OHPL01000038.1_pt1 | contig 98258 bp, 102 predicted proteins | sample 1577711 | NCBI WGS metagenome assembly OHPL01 (sample SAMEA3879538, study PRJEB24766) | human gut metagenome | biome: human-associated habitat; feature: feces | place: USA | collected 1985/1987
AACACGAACAAAGGAGGACAACTATGAAAGAATCTATCTACAAGAACTATGACGAGCTGCCGCTGTTCCTGAATGCGGCAACGGTGGCGAAGGTGCTGGACATCGCACCCTCCAGCAGCTATGAGTTGATGCACGAAAAAGATTTTCCCGCACCGCAGATCGGCAATCGGATCGTTGTGCTGAAGGAGGCATTCATCCGCTGGGTGGAGCAGCATACGGGAGAAAGTGAATGAAGCGTGACCTCTGGCCGATGCGCGACTCAGTTAAGGATTATTTTCCTCTGCCGAAAGAAATTTTCTCACTGGGTCTGAGCGCGGCGGAAATCGCGATCTACGCCTACCTGTGGTTTTCGGCTGCTGAACACTATCGGTGCGAAGTTGAACAGCAGATTGTCCCGCGTCTCGGGGACGTTCCGCTGAAAAAACTGGCTGACTGCGATCTGCAATGGCTTTACAAGGGCTTACAGGAACACAGACGGCTGTGTAAGGGGCGCAGAAGAGTACGCATTTCCCTACAAATTGGAAACGGCAGGTGCGCTGACGAGGGAAACGCCCTTTGCCTGAAAGCGCGAGATATCGTCTTCGGCAATGTGCCAGTCCGTGATGATTCGGTACACGCGGTCCGCAGGCGCGATCTGGATCAGGGAATCGTTCCAGAATTTTGAATAATCCGCAAGAACATAGCTCTGCTTGCAGGTGCGCAGGATCCAGCGCTTCATTTCGGCGTCGTTCATATTCGGCGTTGTAAGGCCGTGGGAGAAGGAAATGTGCTCAATGCCCAGAAATCCCTTGTCAAAGACCATGTTGCTGAGCATATCCTTGGCCAGATAGCCTGAACAGGCGCGTACATCGTGGCGAATCTCACCGCCGATGAGGATCAGACTGATGCCCTGCTGCCCAAGCAGCACACCTGCATGGTCGAGCGCGTTGGTTGCGACGAGAATGCCGCGCTTAGGCCCGTTGCAGAGCAGCTTAGCCAGTTCAAAGGTCGTCGTACCGCTGTCGAGATAAACGGAATCACCGTCATTGATCATGTCATAAGCGGCTCTCGCAATCGCCATTTTTTCCTGCAGATATTTTGATTCCCGAACTTGATACGGAAGCTCTGCGGTGGTTCTAGCCGTTCGAACCGCACCACCCCACGTCCGCTGCAGCAGCGAATCCTGTTCGAGTGAGATCAGGAGCTTACGAACAGATACTTCGGAAATTCCGAAATGCTCACTTAATTCCGAAACAGTAACGGAACCGTACTGTTCCAACGTGGAGAGAATATACTTTCTGCGCTCTTCTGCAGCCATTTTCACGGGCTTTATTTTTGATGTATTGTCCAAAAAAGGCTCCTCCTTATGTAGAAGTCAGGAAATTCTGCGCATCTTTGATATTCATTCTAATATACTCCAAAGGAAAAATCAAGTACTTTATAAAGAAACTACTCGTTGTTTTTTTGCTTTTGAAACAAAAATCGAAACGTAAATATAACCAAAAATACAATCAGCCTTTTGTTAATTGCAACAAAACGAAAATGATGTATTGACAATTATGATAATGAAATGGTATTATCGCACCAGCGCAAGAAAAACGAAATTCAAATTGCGTAAAACGAAAAGTAAAACACTAGGAGGAACCAAAATGAAAAAAGTAATTGCTCTTATTCTGGCAGCCCTCATGGTGCTCGGACTGGCAGCATGTGCGGCCAAGACGACTACCACGGAACAGGACACGGACACGCCCGCGCAGACTGCTCCTGCTGACAAAGCGGCAGAGGAAACCACTGCAGCGGATGCTGCTGACAAGCAGATCACGGTTGGCTTCTGCCCCATGGATCTCTCCAACAACTTCTTTGCAAACATCGCCAATTCCCTGCGAAATGCGGCTGACGCGGCGAACGTAAAGGCGATTATTTCCGACGGCAAATCTGATGCCGCAACACAGATCGCGGCTCTGGAAAACTTCATCTCGCAAGGCGTTGATGTCATCATCGTCGTTCCGGTTGATGCCGAGTCTCTGAAGGGCGTCATCGCCGAGGCCAAGTCCGCCGGTATCCCCGTCATCACGCACACCACTGAATATGCCGACGCGACCTGCAACATGAACGTTGCCGAGCTTGAAATGGGCCAGGCCAACGGCTCCGCCTGCGGCAAGTGGATGGCCGAGACCTTCGGCGCCGACGCTGACTGCAAGTACGCCATTCTGACGCAGAGATCCCTTGAGCAGACCATCGGCCGCGAAAACGGCATCATGCAGGGTATTGCAGAATACTGCCCGAACGCCGAGTGCGTCATGACGGTCGATGGCTACACCACCGATATGGGCATGACCGCAGCCGAGAATATCCTGACCGCGCATCCTGAGGTCGTCGCAATCCTCGGCATCAACGACTCCGGCGCGCTGGGTGCTTACGAAACCTGCGTTGCGCAGGGCGTTGACACCGACAAGTTCTACATCGGCGGCAACGACGGCACGCAGCAGGCTCTGGAGCTCATCAAGGAAGGCACCATCTATCGCGGCTCCGTTGACCTCAACCCGGTCGGCACCGGCGAATTGATGATTCAGTACGCTGTTTCCCTGTGCAACGGCGAAAGCATTCCGGAGAGCTACATGGTTCCCGTTACCGCCGTTACCCGCGACAACGTCGACGAGTATCTGGCAATGTACAAATAGGCTGTCAGCCGGAAACGCCCTGCCGGATTTCCATATCCGGCAGGGCCGGATGCAAAGCGATCCAAACGGAGTGATGTGAAAACTATGGATAACAATATTGTTCTGAAAATGGAGAAAATCTGCAAGTATTATCCGGGCGTCACCGCCCTGGATCATGTGGATTTTGAACTGAGAAAGGGCGAGGTGCACGCGCTGCTTGGAGAAAACGGCGCCGGGAAATCCACGCTGTGCAAAATCATCGCGGGCGCGCAGCCGATGGACGACGGCAGTTACTGTCTGGACGGCGAACAGATCCGGACTCTGACGCCGCAGAGCGCCAAGGACAAGGGTGTCAGCATGATCTACCAGGAATTCAACCTGGTTCCTTATCTGAAGGTCTATGAAAACATGTTCCTTGGCAAGGAAATCGAGCGCGGAATCTATGCGGATAAACGTGCCATGATCCGGAAAACGCGCGAAGTATTCGAGCGGTTCCATATTGAAATTGACCCGAATTCGCGCATCAGCGATCTTTCCAATGCCTATAAGCAGCAAGTGGAGATTGCAAAGGCCGTCCTTGAAAATGCGAAGGTGCTGATTATGGACGAGCCGACAGCACCACTTGGCAACCGTGAAGTTGAAAACCTGTTTGAAATGATCCGGACGCTGAAAAGCGAAGGCGTTTCAATTATTTATATCTCTCACCGTCTCGAAGAACTGTTTGAGATTTCTGACCGCATCACCGTCATGCGCGATGGCCAGTATATCGAGACGCTCAACACAAAAGACACCAACAAATCCGCGCTGGTCAAGCTGATGGTTGGCCGTGACCTGTCGGAAGACTACCCGCAACGCAGCACGCCGATCGGTGAGGAGGTTCTCCGGGTGGAGCATCTGTCCACCGTGGAAACGAAGCTGCACGACGTTTCGTTTACGTTGCATAAGGGTGAAATCCTCGGCTTTGCCGGTCTTGTCGGCGCAGGCCGGACGGAGGTCATGCGCGCTTTGTTCGGCGCCGATCACAGATCCTCCGGCACCGTTTATGTCGGCGGGAAACAGGTTGAGATTCTCCGGCCGATTGACGCCATCCATCACGGCATCGCGCTGATCCCGGAAGACCGGAAGGGCCAGGGCGTCTCGCTGACGCTCAGCATTCGGGAAAACATTTCTCTCGTCATGCTGCACACGCTGCAGTCCTTCCTACGCATCAGCCGGAAGAAGGAGCGCACGCTGGTTGATTCCTACATGAACGCGCTGGCCGTCAAGGCACCCAGTATGGAGCAGCTGACCAAGAATCTGTCCGGTGGCAACCAGCAGAAGGTGGTCGTTGCCAAGTGGCTTGCAACAAACGCGGATATCATCATTTTGGACGAGCCGACACGGGGCATCGATATCGGCGCAAAATACGAAATCTACCTCATTATGAACCGGCTGGTCAAAGAAGGAAAATCGATCATCATGATTTCCTCCGAAATGCCGGAGCTGATCGGCATGAGTGACCGCATCATCGTGATGCACCAGGGCTCCGTAAGCGGAGAGCTGACAAAAGAGGAAGTCAGCCAGGAACGCATCCTTGAGATGGCTTCCGGCATGTAAAAAGAGGGGTCTCGCTATGAAAAAAGAAACGAAGCTTTCCATCAGCCAGGTGTTTGTCTATCTGGTGCTCCTGTTCGTATTCGTCTTTTTCTCTGTTCTGACAAAGACGTTCTTGTCGACAAAGAATCTGCTGAACATCTGTCGGCAGGTCTCCATGACCGGAATCTGCGCGGTCGGCATGACTATGGTTCTGCTGACCGGCGGTATTGACATTTCCATCGGCTCGATTATTGCGCTTTCCGGCGTTGTCTCCGCAAAGCTCATCAATGACCTCGGCTTTGGGATCTTCCCTGCGATGGTGGTCGGCGTTCTGGTTGGAATCGTCTGCGGGCTTATCAGCGGCATTATGGTCGCGCATTTTGAGGTTCCTGCGCTGATCGCGACACTCGCCATGCAGACCATCGCCAGAGGATTCGCGTTCATCATGACGCAGGGCATCCCGGTCTACGGTCTTCCGGAGTCCATCAAAACGCTGGGTCAGGGCTATTTCCTCGGGATTCCGATTCCAGTCTATATTCTGGCACTGGTTTTTTTCATTGGCTGGTGGATGCTGGAGCAGACAAGCTTTGGCCGTCATCTCTACGCAATCGGCGGCAATGAGGAAGTTGCAAGACTTTCCGGCATCAATGTGCTTGTAAAAAAGATCCAGATCTATTCGCTCAGCGGATTTTTTGCCGGTCTTTCCGGCGTCATCATGCTCTCCCGTCTCAACTCCGGCCAGCCAGCCACCAGCGAAGGCTTTGAAATGGACGTCATCACGGCTGCTGTTCTCGGCGGCGTGAGCGTTGCAGGCGGCCAGGGCAAAATCATCAACGTCGTCGCAGGCGTGCTGATTATGGGTATGCTCAGCAACGGCATGACGCTGATGAATCTTGACGAATACTGGCAGTGGGTCGCAAAGGGCGCCGTTCTGCTGTTCGCAGTTGCGTTCGACAATATGCAGAGAAGACGCAAGGCAAAAACATAATTGTGAACTGTATGGAGGTACAAATCATGACAAATCAAACCTGCAAAGCCGCCGTGCTGACGAAAAAGCACACCATTGAGGTCATGGACGTCCAGATGCCGGAATGCGGCCGCGACGGCATGATTATCAAGCTGGAGGCCGCCAGCATCTGCGGCACCGATCTTCATCTGTTCGAAGAGGATCCGGCATATCCCGTCATTCTTGGTCATGAGCTCTGCGGCCGCGTGGTCGAAATGGGGCCGGACGCCGCGAAATCCATGCGCTGCTACACCGGTGAAGTGAAGCTCGGCGATCGGATCTGCCTGTATCCGTGGGTCGTCTGCGGCACCTGCGAAAACTGCTTGACCTACGGTATCGGTGCCTGCGGTGTCTGCGACAATTCGTTCGTCTACGGTGTGCCGTATGAGTCGCTCGGCTTCGGCGGCGCGCCGATCCGCTCGAACTCCATCTATGAAGCGCCTTATATCAAGGGTGGCTTCGGCGAGTATATGTACGTTTTCCCCGGCACCTTCATGTGGCAGGTGCCTGATGATATGCCCAGCAATGTTGCGTCGCTGCTTGATCCGATGGCGGTCGCCATGCGTGGCGTTGAGCTTGCGATGCGCGCGCCCGGCATCTTCGAAGACAGCTTCAATCTTGGTTCGACTGCGCTTGTCATCGGCGATGGCCAGATTGCAGCGCTTGTGGCGACAATTGCCCGCACGCTGGGCATCCAGCACATCATCATCAGCGGTTTCAGCGATCAGAAGCTCCAGCTGGCAAAGGAGCTGTCTGGCGCGGACGAAGTCATGAATTCCAGCAAGCTTTCCATCGAAGAACGCCGTGCAATCATCCACAAATACAACCACAAGAACGGCGCTGACGTCGTCTTCCAGTGTGCAGGCTCGCAGTATGCGTTCCGCGACGGCGTGGATCTGCTCAAAAACGTCGGCACGCTGGTTGAAATCGGCAACATCGGCACCGGTAAGCCCGTGGAGTTCTATCCGGGCAAGGATCTGTGTGGCAAGCATGCTACGTATATCGGCATGAGCGTCAACACGGCAAAGACCTTCGACAAGGCATTCCAGATGCTTCTGAAGTACAAGCAGCTCGGTCTTGAACGGATTTTCTCCCACAGAGCAACGCTCGATACACTGGGAGAGGTCATGTCTCACGGCAGGGATCTGGATTATATGAAGGGCTGGCTGGATTTTAGTAAATAACCTGGGGCAAAGAGAGGACTTATAACATGGCAAAGAGAATTGTTGCAATTTATGACAGAGGCATTGACAAAAATCTGATGCAGGGCTTTGATGTCCTGGAAAAGTACGGATACGAGCTGACGCTGGTTGAAAAAACCGTCAACGAAGACGAGCTGGCTTACCAGAATTCCATGCTTTCCGTCGAGGTCAACGGGCCCGACGGCACACCCATCAACGAAGAGGTCTTCCAGTATCTGGGCGACGCAGAGATCATCATCACACACTTTGCACCGGTCAGCCGCCGCATGATCGAGGCGGCAAAGAACCTGAAGATTATTGCGACACTCCGCACCGGCATGGAAAACATCAACATGGAGGCTGCAAAGGAACGCGGCATCAAGGTGATCAACGCGCCTGGTCGCGCAGCTGTTGCGGTTGCAGACTTTACGGTTGCCGCAATGCTCTGCGAGATCCGGAATATTGCAAGAACGGACGAAGATATCAAGACCGGCGGCTGGACAAAGAAATACCCCAACCGCACCTATTCCGACAACATGTGCAACCTGAAGGTCGGTCTGGTCGGCTTCGGCGACATCGGCAGAAAGATTGCCACGCGGCTCAAGGGCTTCGGCACGACGATTCTCGCGTATGATCCTTACTGCACAAAAGAAAGCATTGAAGCGTTCGGCTGCGTGCCGGTTTCGCTTGACGAGCTGCTGGAGCAGGCCGACTTCGTTTCCTTGCACGTCCGTCTGAGCCCGCAGACGCAGAATATGTTCGGCGCGGCAGAATTCGCGAAGATGAAGCCCACGGCCATTTTTGTAAATGCCGCGCGCGCCGGTCTTGTCGACGAAGCCGCTATGATCGACGCGCTGGAGCAGAAGAAGATCGGCGGTGCCGTGCTCGACGTCTTCCGCGAAGAGCCGTTGCCGGTTGACCACCCGCTCAGAAAGCTGAAAAACGTGACGTTATCCGCGCATCTGGCCGGTACGGATATCGGAACCTTCAGCGGCTCCATCAAGATTGTCGCGGATAACCTTGAGCAGTATTTCAGCGGCGGAGAACTGAAAAACGTTGTGAATCACTGACCGTGAAAGGAGCGTTCCTGTGAAAAAACGAAGCGCATATCTGGCCATTGATTTCGGCACGTCCAATGTGCACGCATCGGTCATTGACGCCGAAACAACCCGGATTATCGTGAACACAAACAAAAAATACGGATGGTATTATCCCGCACAGAATCAGGTTGAGCTCCATATTGACGAAACCTGGAAGGCATCTGAATGGGCAGTTGGCGAAGTGATTCGCCAGCTGCCGGAGGATGTAGAGCTGCTGGCCATCACGTTTTCCTATTTTGGCGACAGCATCACGCCGGTCGACGAAAAGGGCGAAGCGCTGTATGGCATGATTCCCGGCTTCTGCGGGCGGTCGTTCAAAGAAGTACAGACCATCGGCCGCGAAATCGGCGCGGACACGTACGCGAAAATCACCGGCAATACGCTCTCCACGCTTGCAACACCGTCAAAAATCATGTGGCTGCGGGACAACGAGCCGGAGGTCTTCAAAAAAGCGGCTGGCTTCTACTCCAATCAGCAGTATGTAATGCGCAAGCTCGGGCTTGGCGACGTGCAGGATCGTACCATGGCCGCACGCAAACTGATGATCGACGTCAAGGCAAACTGCTGGTCTGCGCCGATTCTGGAGCTGGCCGGCGTCACCGAGCAGCAGCTCGGCACACAGATTGTCGAATCCGCAACGGTTGTCGGCACGATTGACCATTACGGTTCTGTCCGGCTGCCGCGGACGCTTCCCGTCACAATCGGCTGCCATGACGTCTCTGCCTCTCTCCTGTCCGCTGGTGTCCAGCTTGAAAATCCAGATACCATCGGCGTTCTGATGGGTACCTATGAGCAGATGGGATATTTCTCCGATACCTTCGTCGACGGCTGCAACGATTTCGGCGATTCTCTGATCTTCTCCTGCTGCTACAGCTCCCCGTTCAACAACAAGTATACGGTCATGGACGCGTTCCCAACTGCCGGCGCGCTGCTGGAGTGGTTCTGCAAGAACATTCTGCGCGATCCGTCCGCCGACATCGGCAAGCTCATCGCCGATGCAAAGCTCGACGGAACCGGTTCGCTTATGATGCTGCCGTATGTAGAGAACTTCCACGGAGCCGTTGTCGGCATGAGCCTGTCCACCACGACGGACGAGATCTTCGCAGCGATTCTCGAATCCCTGGCCTACCAGTTTGTCGCCTGCGTCGACTACATCCGCTCTACACGTGAGCAGCCGTTTACCAGACTGCATTTCGGCGGCGGTGGTTCCCGTACCGACAAACTTCTGCAGCTGCGGGCAGATCTGATCCAGGCTCCGCTCGGAAGAATGCAGAACATCGAACTTCCGTCGCTTGGCGCCTGTATGCTGGCTGGTCTCGGAAACAACTGGTATGCCAGCGTGGAAGACGCGGCCGCCCATATGAGCAATCCCGTTTCCTACTTCGAGCCGATTCCGGAAAACGAAACAAAATATGCAGAACGGTATGCGAAATACAAGGCAATTTCCGCTGACTATCTGCGACACTATTAAGAGGATACAATTGTGAACACAAGAGAAGTCATTCTGAAAGCCCGTGAAAAGGGCAAATGCGTGCCCGCCTTCAACGTACCTCATATCCCGATGGTCAAGCCGATCATCGAGGCCATTCGCGACGAAAACAGCGTCGCCATGATTCAGGTTGCGCGCGTGGAGTGGGAAAAAATGAAAGCCGAATCTCTCGAGCGCATCGCGGAGGAATATGACCGGTACAAGGATCCGGCACATACGCTGCTGCATCTGGATCACGTTCCCGTGATTGACGAGGACTATCAGCGCGTGGATTATCGCTCACTGATCGAGCGCGCCATCCGCGCAGGCTACCAGTCCGTCATGATTGACGGTTCGCGTCTGCCGCTGGAGGAAAACATTTCCGCAACGCGGGAAGCGGCTGATCTTGCACATGCCGCGCAGATCCCCTGTGAAGCGGAGCTCGGCGCGGTCATGGGACACGAAAACAAGGTCATGCCGCCGTATGAAGAGATTTTTGCTTCGAAGATGGGCTTTACCCGCCTGGACGAGGCAAAGCGGTTTGCAGAGGAAAGTAAGTGCGACTGGCTGTCCGTCGCAGTCGGCAACATCCACGGCGCAGTCGCCGAGGCTGTCCGTAACCAGAAAAAGCCGGAAGCCAAAATCGACGTTGCGCACGTGGCAGCGCTCTACCGGGCAGTCGGCATTCCGCTTGTGTTGCACGGCGGCTCCGGAATTCAGCACCAGTACATTCTCGACGCCATTTCCGCCGGCATTGCCAAGATCAATGTCGGTACGGAGCTCAGGCAGACGTATGAATTTGCGCTGCAAGAATCCGGAAATGATGTCTCATTTGCACAGGATGCACTGTATAAGAGAACAAGAGCCTACATTGCAGAATACCTGTTTAATACAAATCTGAAGGATCTCCTCTTCGGCTGAGCCGCAGCGGGACTTCGCAGAACACACACACAGCCGCCGGTGGATGGACACACCATCCGCCGGCGGCTGTGATACTTGCTGTGAGAGAAGACCAACTCCACACCTACGATGGGTATCGCTTGCTGAATCGCAGGTATATTCCCGCAGCTTGTATCGTCCTGCCTGTATCTTCTATACGGAAGGACCGAGACTCTTCCAGCCACGATCGTTTTCTTTGTGATCCACAGGGTTTTGCAGCCCACATCCATAGCTTGAGCAGTTTCCTGATTTCGGGAAACTGCTCTTTTTCAACGAGATAAAATTCAAGCGTCCGTTGGCTCAGAGCCTGCGGACGCTTTTTATCAGTGTACAGGAGCAGATCGCGCTGCTTTTGCCGCAGCCGGAACAGGAGCAGGGGTTCACAATGGAACAGACAATGTAATATTCGCAGGAAGCCGGGATTTTAGAAGTCCCGGCTTTTTTGCGTTCAGGAGGTCAGCTTGGTATAAAAACAGGGAAAATGCGGAAATCATATCCACAAGGAGCGTGAGGCTACCAAGCCTCCGTTCGATAAGCCTCTAAGCTTTACCAGGTTGTTTGATAAAAAGATGCAGATGGAAATTATGGCTGCGATTAACAAAGTTAAAGATAATGCAGTTGTTATTGCAGCTTGAGAAAGCGTACAACATCAGTTTAACGATTACCGCTGTGATTTAACGATTGCCCCAGCCGTTTAACGATTACAACGTCACAGAAAGCCGCAATCTCCATAAAACGTGCGAAACCCCGCCGCAGAATTGCTCTGCAGCGGGGTTCGCTTATGTTCTGAAACAGCCGAAAAGCCTTATTTCAAGCGGTTTTCGGGCATAGAAAAAGTCCACCGTAATTCTATCAAAATTACGGTGGACTTATGGTGGAGCTGAGGGGAATCGAACCCCTGTCCGAAAGCAACTTGACTGGACTTTCTCCGGGCGCAGTCTGTTATTTACATTCCCTCGGCGCGGCGGGAGCAGACACTCTCCGCGCCTTGGTAGCTTCATGATGCATGACGCAGGCAAAGCTTACTGCGTTCACGGACGCCACTAGATCACGCCCAAGCCCGGCTCGTGGCCCTTCCGGGGAGGACGGGCTGCCTAATTAGGCAGCCTGAGCAACGTAAGTGTTGTCAGTTAATTTAGAAAAATTGCCCGTTTTATGGAGGCCAGGCGCCTCCGCCCGCTTATCCAGCCTCACTGCCCCCGTCGAAACCAGTGCAGCCCCATATGGCAGCGGAAAACCGCTGCGGATCGCTGGAAAACTCTAAATTAGACTCTCGTTGCTTTTATCATCCACTTCATGGGCAGGAGTTTTGCCACGAAGCGATAGAATTTATTAAATGCCGTCGGCGTGTAGAACGTCCGGCCCTTTTTTGCTGCCCGGATCGTCCCGGCGACGACCTTTACCGGGTCACACCACGGGATATTGCCGAACAGGTCATGGTCGCCCGCAGCGTCGAAGAATTCAGTCTTCATCGGGCCGGGGCAGACAGCTGTGACGGAAATGCCCTTGGGGCGCAGCTCGTCGGCGATGCCGCCGGTAAAGGCGGAGACATACGCCTTGGAGGCGCTGTAGACCGTCATGCGGGGCGTAGGGCAGAAAGCCGCGATGGACGAGACGTTGATGATCTTCGCGCCGCGCGTCATAAACGGCACGACAGTCTGCGTGACCATGGTCAGCGCGCGGACATTGAGGTCGACCACGCGCATGACGTCTGCCGGCGACGCGCTTGAGCCGATATTGCCCGTCGTGCCGCAGCCCGCGTTATTGACGAGCACGCGCACATCGGCCTTCTGCTCGGCCAGCTTTTCGCCGAGATAGCGGAAGCTTTTGGGGTCGAGCAGGTTCAGGCCCATGCAGACGAACTTCTTTTCCGGGAACTGCTGGGCCAGCTCTTCGAGCTTGCCCACGCGGCGGGCGATGAGCCAAAATTCCTCGATCTCCGGGAATTCCCGCACAAGCTGACGCGTGAACTCCGCGCCGAGTCCGGCGGACGCGCCGGTAATGACGGCTGCGGTCATCCGCGTCCGTAGGGGTCGCGGAGTTTGTCGGGCTCGGGGTATTCCTCGCCCCTGGTGTCGACGCGGATAGAGGCGATCTTCTGCTCGGTGAGCGGGCGGTCGTTCCCGTCGGTCTTCACAGCGGCGATCTTGTCGACGACATCCATACCCTCGAGCACCTTGCCGAACGCGGCATACTGGCCGTCCAGAAATTCGCCGTCCTCATGCATGATGAAGAACTGGCTGCCGGCGGAGTTGGCTGCCTGCGCGCGGGCCATAGAAAGAACACCGCGCTTGTGGCTGAGGTTATTCTTCACGCCGTTGAGCTTGAACTCGCCCTTGATGCAGTAGCCGGGGCCACCGGTGCCGGTGCCCTTGGGGCAGCCGCCTTGGATCATGAAGCCGGAAATAACGCGGTGGAAGATCAGGCCGTCGTAAAAGCCCTTGTTGGCAAGGGAGATCATGTTGCGGACGCTCTGCGGCGCTTTGTCGGGGTAGAGCTCGCAGACGATCTTGCTGCCGTCTGCCATTGTGAGGGTCATAATGGGATTTTCCATGGGATTACCGTCCTTTCATTGCGCGGTCGATCTGGCGCTTGGCGTCCTTCTTTGCGGCGTCGTCACGCTTGTCGTAGAGCTTTTTGCCCCTTGCAAGCGCAACCTCGACCTTGACGAGACTGCCGCGGAAATAAACGCTCAGCGGGATCAGCGCATATCCGTCCTGCTTCACCTTGCCGTACAGCCGCATGATCTCACGCTTGTGCATGAGCAGCCTGCGCGGGCGAAGCGGATCCTTGTTGAAGATATTGCCCTGCTCGTAGGGCGCGATGTGCATCTGCCGGATGAAAAGCTGCCCGTCCTTGATCTGGCACCAGGCTTCCTTCAGGCTGAGCGTGCCGAGGCGGATGGATTTGACCTCGGTTCCGGTGAGTTCGATGCCGGCCTCGAATTTTTCATCGATGAAATATTCATGGAACGCTTTCTGGTTCCGCGCGGCGATCTTCACGCCCTCCGCCATGGAACACACCTCCCTCCGGCAATCATACGATGTGTATTATATGTCAATTATATCAGCCATGTCAAGCGTTTTCCGGTACCGCGTGTACCGGACGACACGGTTCAGCAGATATTGTTGAAATGCGCGGCACTGCTGCGCGCTTAGATTCCGGTTTGACATGATGACAAGCGGAACAATGGGACCGCCGCCCTGAAATGGAAGCTGCACATGGCCATACGGCTGCGCACACAGGCCGTTTCGCTCGTAAAAATGCTTGCGGCGGCAGGTAATCTCATCCTCCGGCGGCTCGATCTCCAGAATCAAAGGCTTGTCCTGCGTCAGCAGCTGCCGGAGAATCGTGCTGCCAGTCCCGTGGCCGCGCAGAGACAGCTGAACAGCAAAATGCTCAAGATAGCAGAAGTCCTCTGTCTCCCATAAAAACACATCCGCCAGCAGCTTTCCGTCCTCGACTGCGCCGAGCGGGAAAAAGTCCGCGTCCTGCAAGGCGCGCAGATGGTCTTCCCGCGTGCGCCGCTCGTTGGGCGGGAAGCTGGCTTCGTAAAGGGTGAACGACGCTTCAAACAGCGGATGGGAAGCGCCGATGCGTTCAAAAATCATGTCTGATAAAAGTCTGCGACCAGCTGCCGGTCGTACAGCACGCGGGCGCGGAGCGCTTCGAGGCTCTCGAACCGCAGTTCGCCGCGCAGATGTTCTTCCAGCCAGACCGCAAGCTCCTTTCCATATAGATTGCCGGAGAAGCCGATCAGATTGGCCTCCAGCACCGGCGCAGACAGCGCGCCAAGCGTCGGATGGACGCCGATGTTGACGCAGGCGGGATAGCGCCTGCCGTCAAGCTCCGCCTCCGCGCGGTAGACGCCGAAGGCGGGGACGAGCACGTCCGGGGAAAACGGCAGATTCGCCGTTGGGAAGCCAAGCCCGGCTCCCCTGCCCGCACCCTTCTGCACGGTGCCGGTCACAAGCTGGCCGTGGCCGAGCAGACGCGCGGCGCTTTTACAATCGCCGGAACGCAGAAGCGCGCGGATGGCCGTTGAGCTGACGCACTGCCCGTCCAGCTGAATTTCCGGGATCACGTCGCAGCCGACGCCGAGCGCGCGGCATTTTTCGCGCAGCCGGTCGGGATTCCCCTGTCCCCGGTCGCCGAAATGGAAATCGTGCCCGCAGACCACATGGCGGGCGCGCAGCTGCCGGACGAGATAGTCCTCGATGAAGACCTCCCACGGCATATGCATCATCGCCTCGTCAAAGTGCGCGAAAATGACCTCTTCAATGCCGCAGAGCCTGCGCATGAGAAGCTCACGCTCGGCCATGGTATTGAGAAGCGGCACGGCCGTTCCAAACACGAGCGTATCCGGATGCGTGTCAAAGCTCATGGCCGCCGGGGTAAGGCTAAGCTCCCGCGCACGCTCGCGCGTTTTATCCAGAAGCGCGGCATGGCCCAGGTGGATGCCGTCAAAAAAGCCGAGGGCCAGAACGCGGTCATGTTGCAAGTGTGTTCACCTCGAAAAAGCTCTTGATGGTGGTAAGCAGCCCGTTTTCCACGCGGCCAAGCAGCAGAAACTCGCCGTCCTCGGCGTAGACGCGATAGGTTCCGGACCGGAACTGCCAGTCCCTGACCTGTGCGCCGTTTTTGAGCTTTGCAGCCTGTCCCAGTGTGACAATGAGCGGCGGATGTACCGAAAAAACCGCGTCGACGGGCATGAGAAGTTCCTGCGGATCGTGTTCTGCCGCAAAATCCAGCACCTGCTGCATCGTGACGGCCTGCGAAAGCGTAAAGCTTCCGGCCCGTGTCCGGCGCAGGGACGACATACAGCCGCCGCAGCCAAGCGCGCTGCCCAGATCGTGGCAGAGCGTGCGCACATACGTCCCCTTGGAGCAGCGGACGCGAAGAACATACTCCGTCCCCTCCCCTTCCAGCAGCTCCAGCTCGTGGATGGTGATGCTGCGGGGCTTCCGCTCGACCTCTTTGCCCCTGCGGGCCAGCTCATAGAGCTTCTGGCCGCCGATTTTAATGGCGGAATACATGGGCGGGATCTGTTCGATGGGGCCGAGGAAGCGCTGGAGCGCGGCCTGCACATCCGCCCGCGTGACGGTCACGGGATGCGTTTCGAGGACAGTCCCGCTCGTGTCCTGCGTGTCGGTCACAGTGCCGAGGCGCAGGCCCGCGATGTATTCCTTTTCCGCTGATTCCAGAAATTCCGCCGCCCTTGTCGCGCGGCCGATAAAAATGGGCAGAACGCCGGTTGCCATCGGGTCGAGCGTGCCGCCGTGGCCGACGCGGCGTTCATGAAATACGCCGCGCAGCTTGGCCGCCACATCCTGACTCGTCCAACCGGCGCTCTTGTCGATCACAAGGATTCCGTTTGCCATAGGTTCTCCTCAAAGCTTCACGCCGCTGTCGCGCAGCGCCTGCAAAATGGCTGCTTTCGCGCCCTCGATGCCGCCGGGGACGCTGGCTCCCGCCGCAGCGGCATGGCCGCCGCCGCCGAGCAGACCGCAGATCTGCGCCGCGTCATACGGCGCTTCGGTGCGCAGGCTGATCTTGCCGAGGCCGTCCTCGACCTCGCGGATCATGACGCCGATCCGCACGCCCTCAATGCTGCGGGCAAAGCCGGAGATCGAGTCCAGATCGTCCTCCGTGGCGGAGAATTCCGCAAGCAGACGCTTGGGCATGACGCACACGCCGACCATTCCGTCTGCGTAAAACTCCATCGTCTCCGTCAGCTTTGCCTCCATCCGGAGGCGGGAAAAGCTCTTGGTATCGAAAAAGAGCTTGTTGATGGGATACACGTCCGCGCCCGCCTCGATCAGCGCAGCGGCCGTGCGGTGGGTATTGGACGTAGTGTTGGAAAATTTGAAGCAGCCCGTGTCCGTCGAGATCGCCACATACAGGCACTCCGCGATCCGTTTTGTAACGCTCACGCCAAGCTCCAGCAGGATCGCGTGGATGATCTCGCCGCAGGCGGCCTTGTCCGCTTCGACAAGCTTCGGGCAGGCAAGGGAATTGCTGCCGTGATGGTCGACCGCGCAGACGGGCGTGAGGCCCATACGCACCGCATCGAAGGACAATAGGCCCTCGGACGCGATATCCGCCGAAATGACGGTCGCGCCTGCGGGCAGCGCCTCGCAGACAAGCCCGTCCAGGAACGGATCGAAGCGGGGCGTGAACTGCTCGTTCGTCAGGACGAACGCCGTCTTGCCCAGCTGCCGCAGGCCGAGGCACAGCGCGCCTGCGCTGCCGATGGTGTCGCCGTCCGGGCGGCGGTGGGTCAGAATGACAAAGTTGTCATGCGCGCGCGCAAACGCGCAGAATTCAGCCCTCGTCATTGGCCTTCTCCGCCTCCCGCGCAGCCTCCTGCCGTTCGAGCTTCTCGAGAAGATCGAACATATGCGCGCCGTATTTGAGCGAATCGTCGAGCGTGAAGACAAGCTCCGGCGTATAGCGCAGCTGCAGACGGCTGCCAAGTTCGCGCCGCAGCCAGCCGCCCGCGGACTTCAGGCCGCGCAGCGCATCCTGCGACCGGGCCTCTTCCAGCACGCTCACATAAATTTTACTGTAGCGCAGATCGGGCGTGGTGTCCACGCGCGTGATGGAGATCATGGTCTGCACCCGCGGGTCCTTCAGCGAGCGGATCAGCTCCGCCAGCTCCCGCTGGATCTCCTCGTTGATCCGGCCAATTCGGTTGGAAGCCATAGTACCTCCTTGTAAACAATCAGGTTGGCCAGCGCCGATTTTCCGGCGCTGACCATACCGTCCTTACTCCTTGATCTGCTCCATAACGAAGCATTCAAAAATGTCGCCTTCCTTAATGTCGTTGAACTTCTCGATCGACATACCGCATTCGTAACCGGCCGCGACCTCCTTGACCGCGTCCTTGAAGCGCTGCAGGGAGCCGAGCTTGCCCTCATGGATGACGATATTGTCGCGCAGAACGCGGACAGACGCGTCGCGCGTGATCTTGCCGTCCTTGACGTAGCAGCCCGCGATGGTGCCGATGGCGGAGACCTTATAGGTCTGACGGACCTCGGCGTGGCCGATGATGGCCTCGCGGAACTTGGGCGCAAGCATACCCTTCATGGCGTCGGTGATCTCGTTGATGGCATCATAAATGACGCGGTACATCCGCATATCGACCTTGTCACGCTTCGCGGCGGCCTGTGCCAGCTCGTTCGGGCGGACGTTGAAGCCGATGACGATGGCGTTGGACGTAGAAGCCAGCAGAATATCGGACTCGTTGATCGCGCCGACGCCCGCGTGGATGACGCGCACGCGCACCTCGTCGTTCGACAGCTTTTCGAGCGAGGCCTTTACCGCCTCGGCAGAACCCTGCACGTCTGCCTTGACAATGAGGTTCAGCTCCTTCATTTCGCCCTCCTGCAGCTTGGAGAAGAGGCTTTCGAGCGTGACCTTCTGGTTGAGCTTGTTGGCGTCGTCCTTGATCTTCTGCTTACGCTGCTCGACCAGCTGACGCGCCATGCGCTCGTCGGAAACGACGCTGAATTCGTCGCCGGGAGACGGGACCTCAGCAAGACCGGTGATCTCGACCGGAACGGACGGGCCTGCCTCCTTGACCTGCGCGCCCTTGTCGTTCGTCATGACGCGCACGCGGCCCACAGCCGTGCCCGCGATGATGAGGTCGGACTGACGCAGCGTGCCGTTCTGCACGAGCAGCGTCGCAATCGGGCCGCGGTTCTTATCCAGACGCGCTTCAAGAACGCAGCCCTTGCCCGCACGGTTCGGGTTGGCCTTGAGTTCTTCCATCTCAGCGGTCAGAATGACCGTCTCAAGCAGTTCGTCGATGCCTGCGCCCGTCTTGGCAGAGATCTTACAAACCTCTGTCTCGCCGCCCCATTCTGCCGGGGTCAGACCATGCTCGGTCAGCTGGGTCAGGATGCGGTCGGGATTCGCGCCGTGCTTATCCATCTTATTGACAGCTACAATGATGGGGATCTGAGCGGCCTTGGCGTGGTTGATGGCCTCGATGGTCTGCGGCATGATGCCGTCGTCAGCGGCGACGACAAGAATGGCGATATCGGTGCACATCGCGCCGCGCGCACGCATCTCGGTAAAGGCCGCGTGGCCCGGCGTGTCGAGGAAGGTGATGGGCTGGCCATTGATTTCAACGGTATACGCGCCGATGTGCTGCGTGATGCCGCCAGCCTCTCCGGCCGCGACCTTCGCGTGGCGGATATAGTCGAGCAGGCTCGTCTTGCCGTGGTCGACGTGGCCCATGACGACCACGACCGGCGGACGGGTGACAAGCTCGTCTGCGGTGTCCTGATGGTCGTCGAACAGACGCTCTTCGATGGTGACGATGACCTCGTGCTCGACCTTGCAGCCAAGCTCGGTGGCGACGAACTCCGCCGTGTCAAAGTCGATGGTCTGGTTGACCGTGGCCATGACGCCGTTTTTCAGCAGGCACTTGATGACCTCGGCCACCGTCTTTTTCATGCGGGAGGCCAGCTCGCCGACGGTGATCTCGTCGGGGATCTTGACGACCAGCTGCGCCTTCTTGGCAATTTCAAGCTGGAGGCGGCGCATTTTCTCCTGCTCCTCGGAGCGGGACTTTGTGCCGAAGCGCTTGGCCTGCTGCTGTTTTTTATTCTTGCTGCCGATCTTCTGCTTGCCGCTGGAATAATTCTGCACGCGGTCGGAGACGAGCGAATCAACGCGGTCGTCATAGCGGTCGGCATTGACCGTGACGGCGCTCGTGTCGATGACGCGGCGCTCGCGCTTGCGCTCGGGCTGCGGCTGCTTGGCGGCAGGCTGGGCAGCAGTCTGCTGCGGGCGCGGCTGGTTCTGGCCGCCCTGCGGCTGCGCCGGGCGCTGGCCGTTCTGCTGCGGACGCGGCGCATTCCCCTGCTGCTGCGGGCGCGGCTGGCTCTGACCGCCCTGCGGACGCGGCTGGTTCCCGGCCTGCGCGGTCTGCGCGGGTGCGGCGGGCTTTGCCTGCTGTGCGGGCACGGGAGCGGGCGCTTCCTTCTTCTGCGCAGCTGCGGCAAAGACCTGCTCGATCGAATCAATCTGGTTCTGCTGCGTGATATAGTCAAAAATCACGTTCAGCTGGTCTTCCGATAAATTCTGGGAGCTGCTTTTCGGCTTTTCATAGAACTTCCCGACGATCTCGATCAGCTTCTTGGCCGGCATCGCAAAATCGTCCGCGACATCCTTGATCTTCTGTTTCACTTCAATACTCAATACAGCCACCTCCAGTTATTTCTTCCCTGTTTTGACATTCTTTCTGTGCGCCTGCGCCTCCTGCCGGCGCTTCAGGACGCGCTGCGTCTGCACGGTCAGCTGGGTCAGGATCTCATCATGTCCCGGATCGCCCAGTGCCTCAAGAAACGATTTTGCAAACGCGGGATCGGTAAACGCGCACAGCGCGCAGGCATTGCAGCCCAGTCCGTTCCCCAGCTCGTCTTTGGTGTACGGCGCGCAGATATACGGGCATTTGCTGCCCGAAACAAAGGAGCGTGCCCGGCGGAAGGTATGGTCGCCGGCGTCCTTTGCTACCAATAGAAGCTTCGCCTTGCCGCTGCGGCAGACGATGCCGACCGGCTCCTCGCCGATCTCCAGAAGCCGTGCGCGGCGGGCAAGGCCCAGCAGGCGCAGCGCCTTTTGCTGCTGGTCAGTCATGATCGCCCGCCTCCATTCTCAAAAGGAGCTGATCGTAGATCTCCTGCGGGATCTGGCAGTCAAGCCCCCGCTCGAGCGCCCTGGACTTGATCGCCCGCCTGAGGCATTCGGCCTGCGGGCAGACATATGCGCCGCGGCCGGGAGCCTTGCCCCGGAAATCGAGAGAAATCTCCCCTTCCGGGCTTCTGACCACGCGGACCAGTTCTTTTTTCGCCTTCATTTCCCGGCAGCCAACGCATTGGCGCATGGGAATTTTTTTCTGCATATGCGCGCCTCCTTTTCAGAAGCAGGCTTACGCCTGCGGCTCGGCATCTTCCGGCGCTTCGTCCGGCTGCGCGTCGATCGCTTCGAGCTCCTGCTCCTGCGAGGCGGGCTTGATGTCGATCTTGTAGCCGGTCAGGCGGGCGGCGAGACGGGCGTTCTGGCCCTCCTTGCCGATGGCGAGCGACAGCTGATCGTCCGGGACGATCACGCGGCAGGCCTTCGCGCTGCCGGGCAGGAGCGTCACGGATTTGACATCCGCCGGGGAAAGCGCCGCGGCGACGAACTTCGCCGGGTCCTCCGACCAGACGATGATGTCCATCTTTTCGCCGTGCAGCTCGTTCACGACCGCGCCGACTCTTGCGCCGCGCGTGCCGACGCAGGCGCCGACCGGATCGATGCCGTCCTGCGAGGCGTAGACGGCCAGCTTCGTGCGGGAGCCTGCCTCACGGGCGATGGACTTGATCTCAACAAGGCCGGAGGCGATCTCCGGAACCTCAAGCTCAAACAGGCGCTTGACAAGGCCGGGGTGCGTCCGGGATACAATGACCTGCGGGCCTTTTGTCGAGCGGCGGACCTCGACGACGTAGACGCGGATGAGGTCACCCTCGTGGTAATACTCCGTGCGGACCTGCTCGGATGCGGAGAGCATGGCGTCGGTCTTGTCGTTGCCGCCGCCGATGCGGATGGTCATGTCGTTGGTCGCAGGCTCGATGCGCAGCACCGTGCCGGTGAGGATCTCATGCTCCTTGGACGAGAACGTGTCGAAGACCATGCCGCGCTCTGCTTCGCGGATGCCCTGGATGATGACCTGCTTGGCCGTCTGCGCGGCGATGCGGCCGAAGTCCTTCGTCTGCACGTCGACGTTGACAAGATCGCCCAGCTGCACGGTCTTGCTGATTCTGCGGGCCGCGTCGAGCGTAATTTCCGTGGCGGGGGTGATGACGTCGTCGACAACCTCCTTCTGCACGTACATATGCATATCGTTGTCCTTGACCTCGACGAAGACGTTGTCGGTGTAGCCGTCCTTGTCCTTTTTGTATGCAGCGACGAGAGCCTGCGTGATCTTCTCGACCATGTAGCTCTGCGGAATCCCGCGTTCTTTTTCAAGCTGCGCAAGCGCTGCAAAAATTTCGGCATTCATAGTTTTCTAAATTCCTCCCTTTAAAACTCGACGTGAAGCCGCACCTGCGCGACCTCGTTTTTCTGGAATGTATATGTGGTTCCTGCGGTGTCGATGGTCACGGCGCCGTCCGCATAGCCCGCTAGCTTCCCGATGAATTCCTTCGCGCCGCCTATGGGCTTGAAGAGCTTCACCGAGACGGAGCTGCCCATAAACTGTGCAAAATCGGACGGGCGCTTCAGCTGCCGTTCGAGTCCTGCCGAGCAGACCTCAAAATTGTAGCTGTCCGGCACGGGGTCCTTTTCATCGAGGATCGGATCGAGCGCACGGGAAATGGCCTCGCAGTCGGAGATATCCACGCCGCCGTCCTTGTCGATGTACAGGCGCAGGAACCATTCTCCGCCCTCGCGGACATATTCCACATCCCAGAGCGTACAGCCGTGCGCCTGCACGACAGGTTCTGCAAACTGCGCCACCTGCTCCGTTACCTTCATGAAAAATCCCCCTTACCAGCAAGAAAGAGTGGGGAGCAATTCCCCACTCTCAAGTAAAATACTATCAAGATGGCCTTATTATAGCATCCGCGGGCGGAAATTGCAAGGAGTATTTCTGTATTTGACCCGGAATTTCTTGTTTTTTTCCTTCTTTTTTCGCCCTGATCTGCGCAAAAGCGCACTGTGCGCGAAAAAAACGCAAATTCCTGTCTGCGGGGTGTCATTTCCCCCGCGTGTGTGCTATACTATATGAAATGAAGCTCGCTTGGGGGTATTTGAGATATGAAGCAGAAATCCGGCATGATCGGCGTCGTCTACGCCGCGATCCTTTCCGCCATCGCCGGTTACTTTTTTCGCATGACGCAGCTGTCCGGCGGCAGCAGCGTTCCGCTGATCGCGTTCAGCATCCTGATGGTCTTCGTCTTTGCGCTCGCTGCGGTCAGTCTGGAAAAGAAATCTGCCTATGAAGCCGTCTACCGGCCCAGCGGGCAGGATCTGACGTTTTCGCTGCTCGGTGCGCTGGGGCTGATCGCGGGCTGCGTGCTCAGCTTCCGTGGCTCTATTGCGCAGATGCTCGTGAGCCTGCTCGGCCTGCTGGCCGGACTTTCGCTCGGCGCGGGGGCCGTGCTGCGGTGGAAGGAAAAAAAGCCGTCGGCGGCGTTTTCCGTCTTCGTTGTGCTGTTCTATGTTGCGAAGCTCTTCCGCGATTTCCGCCACTGGGAGATCAATCCCGCGATTCTGGACTACTGCTTCTCGCTGTTCGCCATGATCGCGTTCATGCTGGCAAGCTATCACGCGGGCGCGTTCAGCTTTGAGCGGGGCGCACGGCGCCGGCTGGCGTTTTATTCGCTGCTGGGCGTTCTGTTCGGCGCAATCAGCCTTGCGGGCGCGCAGCTGCCGGAGCTTCTGATCTACGCGGGCAGCGTATTCTGGATGCTTGCCTGCGCGCAGCAGATGCTGAGGCGCTCCGTATAAAATAAACGTACAGGAGGTTCCGTTATGGCTACAGGCAGTATTTCCTGCACCATCCCCAAGGACGCAAATTACCCGAATCTGAAAGAAGTTTCCCTGCCGCAGATGCGCCGCGAGGTTGCAGATCTCTTCGCTCCCGGTGAGGAGGCCGTTCAGTGTTTCCAGACCATCCGTGATCAGGTCGTGTTCACGAATAAGCGCGTGTTCATCGTAAACGTGCAGGGCGTCACAGGAAAGAAAGTTTCGTATTTCTCTTATCCGTACTCGAAGGTGCAGTATTTCGGCATCGAGATGGCAGGCATTCTGGACGCTGATAGTGAACTGCTGCTCGTCTTCTGCGATGGCAACCAGCTGCAATTCGATTTCCGCTCCCGCGTTGACATCAAACGCATCTGTGCAAATATCTCCGCGTACATTCTGTGAGCGCGCAAACGCCCGCCCCTCCTGCCATTTTCGGCAGGAGGGGCGGGCATTTTTATGCCTTTCTTGCAAGCGTCGCCCAGTAGGTGGGGATGTTGTGCGCGTGCAGATTGCCGTAGCCGTTGGTGTCCTCGTAGAGGTCCAGCAGCTGCAATCCCGCCTTGAGCTGGCCCGTGAGCTGCTCGTGCGCGGTGTGGGAAAACTGCACGCCGCTTTTGTCCTTTTCCAGCTGCCGCATCTGCGCTTCATCCTCGAGCGGGTTGAACGGGAGCGTGTTGATGATCCGCGTTTCGTCCTCGTCGAAGGCGAAGTTCAGGCCGTTGTCAAGCCCGGCCAGCAGCCGTCCGCCGGGCTTTAAGACCCGTGCGCATTCGCGCCAGATGGGCAGCACTGCGTAGACGTAGCAGTTGGAGACGGGATGGAAGATCAGATCGAAGCTGTTTTCGTCAAACGGCAGGCGCTTGGTCATGTCGGCGCGGACGATGGTAATGTCATAGCCCTCCCGCTCCGCGACCAGTTTCTCGGAATCCAGCTGCCGCTGCGAATAGTCCAGTACCGTGCACTGCGCCCCCAGCGCGGCGAAAATGGGCATCTGCTGCCCGCCGCCGGAGGCCAGCCCCAGCACGCGCTTGCCTTTCAGCTCGCCGAGCCAGCTGTGCGGGACGAATTTGACCGGCGTCAGCTTGACGTCCCACGTACCGGCCTTTGCCTTTTCATATTCCTCGTGGGAAACAGGCTTCCCCCATTCCCAGCCTTCCTCGACCCAGCGGTCGATGGTTTTGCTGTTGATCTCCTGATACGGAATGTCCATAAAAACCTCTTTTTAATGTGCTTCCTTCGCCAGCTTCCACGCGACATAGTCGTCGTAGGAGCAGAGGCGGTCAATAATGGTGCCGTCGGGCTGGAACTCGATGACGCGGTTGCAGGTGGTCTGCAAAAGCTCATGGTCGTGCGAGGCAAGGAGAATGTTGCCGGGGAAGGCGCACAGGCCCTTGTTGACGGCCTGAATGGCCTCCATGTCCAGATGGTTCGTCGGCTGGTCAAGCAACAGCACGTTCGCGCCCGAGAGCATCATGCGCGAGAGCATACACCGGACCTTTTCGCCGCCGGACAGCACATTCACGGGCTTGAAGACCTCTTCGCCGGAAAACAGCATCCGGCCCAAGAAGCCGCGCAGGTACACGTCGTCCTTTTTCGCCGAATACTGCCGGATCCAGTCGACAAGCGAGTCGGAGCAGCCCTCAAAATAGGCAGTGTTGTCCTTCGGCAGATAGCTGGTCGTGACGGTCTGGCCCCATTTGACGCTGCCCTCGTCCGGCTCCAGCTCGCCCATGAGAATTTTAAAGAGCGTCGTCTGCGCCAGCTCGTTTTCGCCGACAAAGGCGATCTTATCATTCTTATTGACAATGAACGAGACTTTATCCAGAAGCTTCACGCCGTCGATGGTCTTGGACACATCCGTCACGAACAGGATGTCCTTGCCGACCTCGCGTTCGCGCTCAAAGCCCACGAACGGGTACCGGCGCGAGGACGCGGGCATTTCCTCGACGGTCATCTTGTCGAGCAGCCTGCGGCGGGAGGTCGCCTGCTTGCTCTTGGCCTTGTTGGCCGCGAAGCGGGCGATGAAGGTCTGCAGCTCTGCGATTTTTTCCTCGGCACGCTTATTCTTGTTGCGGATGAGCTGCTGGATGAGCTGGGAGGATTCGTACCAGAAATCATAGTTGCCGACATACATCTTGATCTTGCCGTAGTCGATATCGACGATATGCGTGCAGACGGTGTTGAGGAAATGACGGTCGTGGCTGACGACGATGACAAGGCCGGTGTCCTCGTAATCCAGAATAAAATCCTCGAGCCAGTTGATGGCCTCGATATCAAGGTTGTTCGTCGGCTCGTCGAGCATGACGATATCGGGCTTGCCGAACAGCGCCTGCGCAAGCAGCACCTTGACCTTCAGACGCGGGTCGGTGTTGGCCATGAGATCATAGTGCAGCTCCACCGGGATGCCGAGGCCCTGCAAAAGCTTTGACGCGTCGGACTCGGCCTCCCAGCCATCCATGTCGGCAAACTCCGCCTCAAGCTCGCTCGCACGCATCCCGTCCTCCTCGGAGAAATCCGGCTTTTCATAAAGCGCGTCCTTCTCCTTCATCACGTCGTACAGGTGCTGGTTTCCCATGATGACGGTGTCGAGAATGGTATACGCGTCGTACTGGTTCTGATCCTGCTTCAGAACGGACATCCGCGCGCCGGGCTTGATGAAAATTTCGCCGGACGTCGGCTCCAGTTCGCCGGACAGGAGCTTCAAAAACGTCGATTTGCCCGCGCCGTTGGCGCCGATAATGCCGTAGCAGCTGCCGGGCGTAAACTGCAGATCGACCTGCTTGAACAGCACAGAGCCGCCAAACTGCATGGCAAGGTTGGAAATGGTGATCATAGAAAAACCTCATCAATGTTATTTTTTCTTATCATACCACAAAATCCAGTGTTTGCAAGGGAAACCGTGGGAACCGCCGGTATGGCCGGGAGCTCATTTAAGAGAAGCAGCAGCCAGGAGCGTCCGGCTTGGGTGCGTGCGGTTTTTGCTGCCAGTTGCTTCTGAACCAGACCGCTGCGGAGTCACAGCGGCAGGAAGGAGAACGCCCATGTGAGTACCGGCGCGAACAGCACGGCGGGCAGGAGGTCGGCGGTCTTGATCTTCGTGATGTGCAGCATATTAAGGCCGATGGCAAGGATCATCACCGAGCCGCAGCACGTGATCTCCGCGATGGCCGCGTCGGACAGCAGCGGCGCGATCACGTGCGCCAGAAGGGCAAGCAACCCCTGATACACGAACACGGGCACGGAGGAAAACAGCACGCCCAGCCCCAGCGAGACGGACAGCATACAAGACGAAATGCCGTCGAGCAGGGATTTTGTGAACAGCAGCTCATAGTCCTGCTTCAGACCGGCGTTGAAGCTGCCGAGGATCGCCATCGCGCCCACGCAGAACAGGAGCGACGCCGTCACAAAGCCCTCGGCGATGGGGGTCCGCTTCCCGCCGCGCTGGAAGCGGCGCTCGATCCTGCCGCCGAGGCGCTCAATGCGCCCGTCGAGATCCAGAAGCGTCCCCACGGCGGTGCCGAGCACCATTGACACGATCAGCACAAGCGTATTTTCGCCCTTCAGCATCCCGCTGACGCCGATATAGATCACGCAGAGCGCGATCGCGGTCATGATCGCGTTTGTGATTTTTTCCGGGATGCCCTTCTTTGCCAGCAGCCCGACCGAGCCTCCGGCGAGAATGGCAAGCGCGTTGACAAGAACTCCAAGCATAAATATGGCCTCACTTTGAACAGGATATCTTGCCTCTTATCCTATCATATGCGTGTCGAAGAAAAAAGAGATTTTTCGCAAAGTGGAGGAAAAACGCAAAATAAGCGGGAAAATTCAGGCTGGATCAGGGACGATCTTCCAAAAAAGGTAGAAATCCTGATCAAAATGTAGTATAATGCCCTTATCTTGATAAACAGCGCCCGCCGCTGCGCGGACGCTTGGGAGTGTATATGAAACTACGCAGAACAAAGCGAATGCCCGCCACGGCGAAGCAGAAGCTGCGCGCAAAGAGGCTGGCGCAGCTGAAGCGGTTTTTGCGCGAGCACACCTGGGGCGTGATGATCACGGGCCTGATTTTGATCGCGCTGATCCTGTTCGTCTGCGTGATCGCCGGGGCCGCGCCCAAGGAAGCGCCTGCGCCGGAGACGACGCAGGACGAAACGCCGCGCTATGAGTCGGGCTTTATCTGCGCCATCACGACGCAGGTCCCGTATTATACCGAGGAGCTTTCCGAGGCCGGAACGGTCGCGCGCGGGATGCAGATCACGTATTCGACCGACCGCTCTGTCGAGCGCGACGGCGTCCGGTACTATCTGACCTATTTCTCCACGCTGGACTGCGGCTATGTCTCCGAGGAAAACCTGACGCAGGACCCCTCCGCCGTGATCGCAGAGAAGGTCGTCTATGTCCGCACGCCGCAGAACCTCCGTCTGGACAAAAACACGCTCGAGCTCGGCACGCTGGTCGAAAAGGGAACGGAGCTGCAGGTTCTGAGCTACGAGGGTACGACGGACGGCATCGTTGATTTATATCAGGTAGCCTATCAGGGTCAGACGGGCTACATCAGCGGCCAGTATGTCTCGACGGTGCAGGAGGAGGCCAACGACGTCTATGACCGTTTCGGCGTCTACGCCATCCACGCCGGACGCGGTGATAAGTGGGGCGGCGGCGACGCGGAAAGCCTTGATTATTTCCCACGCACGAAGGCAAGCTTTGAAGACAACAAAATGCCGAACCCGTGCTACGCAATTTATCTTACCTGCGACCCGGCAATTTTAAAAGATATCGACAAGTACATCGAATACGCAAAATCGACGAAGATCAACGCCTTCGTCGTCAACATCATGGATGGCACGTCCATCGGCTACGATTCGCCTGTGTACGAGGAATATTCCCCCACGGCGTATCAGTACGCCCAAAACTCCGTCGCAGATTATCAGGCAGTCATTCAGAAAATCAAGGACGCAGGATTCTATGTGATCGGCCGTCTGACAACCTTCAACGACTCCTTCTTCTGTCAGGATCATCCCGAGTACGCCATTGCCGACGGCTCCGGCGAGTCGCTGTATGTCGCAGCCAGCTACTGGCCGAGTGCCTTCTGCCGCTATGTCTGGGAGTATAAGGTCGCGCTGGCTATCGACGCAGTGCAGACCATGGGTTTTAACGAGATCCAGTTCGACTATGTCCGCTTCCCGGACAATACGGACCAATACGAAGCCTCGGGCGATATCGACTTCCGCAACGAGTACGGCGAGACAAAGGCGCAGGCCATCCAGCGCTTTTTGATGTATGCCACGGATATTCTGCACGAATACGGTGTCTACGTCGGCGCGGATGTCTTTGGTGAGACGAGCGGCAACTATGTCACGGCCTACGGCCAGTATTGGCCCGCGATCAGCAATGTTGTTGACGTGATTTCCGGCATGCCGTATCCTGACCATTTTGCCCGCAACGGGGCCTACCGCCCGTGGGAGCATCCATATGAGACGCTGCTCGACTGGGCAGAGTCCGCCGCCAAGCGGCAGGCCGAAACGCCTACGCCCGCAGTCGACCGCACCTGGATTCAGGCCTATAACGCCATCCAGCCGCCCTATAACGAATACGGCGTGCAGGAGATCGGCGACCAGATCCGCGCGCTGCGGGAAGAGGGCCTGACCGGCGGCTTCATGGCATGGAACGCCTCCTGCAGTCTCACCAAGCTCGAAGAGCTGCGCCCGCTGTACGAGGCGCTGGAATAGAGCCAACCTTTGCTGCGCCTGTTCCAAGGGCCGTTGATACCGCTGCCCCAAAACGAGAAACCGCCCGGCTCCAAATCGGAGCCGGGCGGAAATGCGTTAGGATCAGAAGATCGCAACAACAGCGCCGTTGTAGGTCTTTTCGATGTATTCCTTCACAGCGTCGGACTGGAGCGCCTTGACAAGTGCCTGGATCTTGGCGCTGTTTTCTTCGCCTGCGCGGCAGGCAATGATGTTGGCATAGGTCTGGGCCGCGTCGCCGGAGGCATCTTCGATCGCGAGCGCGTCAGCGGCGTGGAGGCCTGCCTGCAGCGCATAGTTGCCGTTGATGACGGCCACGGTGCCGGGGTTGGAGTTCGCCAGCTGTGCGGGGACGGTATCGGCCTGCAGCGGCTGCACGTCATGGCCCTTCGCGTCGACGATATCCAGCGTGGTCACGCCCTTTTCGGCGGAAGCATCGGCGGGCAGCTCAATGAGGCCTTCCTGCGCCAGCAGGAGCAGAGCACGCGTCTCGTTGGAGTCGTCGGCGGGGATCAGGATGGTTGCGTCGGCGGCAATGTCCGCAACAGAGGCAACACCGTTGCCGTACAGGCCGAACGGCTCATAGTGGATCTTGGCTGCGGAGACGAGATCGGTACCGTTGGAGGCGTTGAAGCTGTTCAGATACGGGGTATGCTGGAAGTAGTTTGCGTCGAGCGAGCCGTCAGCCAGAGACTGGTTCGGCAGCACATAGTCGTCATAGATCACGATCTGGAGGTCATAGCCCTCGGCAGCCAGCGCGTCCTTGACCTGCTCGAGGATCTCGGCGTGCGGGGTGGAGGAAGCGCCGACCTTCAGCGTTTCGAGCTTGCCGTCGGTGGAAGCGGCGGTATCGGCGGAAGCATTGTTGTCGTTGGAAGCGGGTTCGCTCTTGGAAGCGCAGCCGACAAGCGCGGCGACGAGCAGCAGAGCGGAAAGAACGATTGCAAGTACCTTTTTCATGATAAAATCTCCTTTATAAAATTTAAAATCGGTTTGTTTCTGACGTGCGGACGGCTTCGGTCACATTCGGCCGCATCGCCAGTTGATGCGGAGCAGCCGCTCAAAAATCAGTCTCATGGGACGCTCCTTTTAGCGGGCGCGCTTATCGGTCTTCCGAACGACAGTGGTGCCCACGATCTGGATGAGCTGGACGATCACGACGATCAGCAGCACGCAGACCCAGACGACGAGCTTCTGGCTTCTCTGGTGGCCGTGGATGATGGCGATCTGCCCAAGACCCGTGCCGCCCAGCGTCGCGGCCAGCGCCGTGTAGCTGAGAATGGTAACAGTCGAAATGACGCATCCGGAGATGAGCGACGGCTTTGCCTCCGGCAGCAGCACGTGCCAGATGATCTGAAAATTCGTGCAGCCCATGGCCTGTGCGGCCTCGATCACGCCTGCGGGAACCTCCTTCAAAGAGGATTCGACCATGCGCGCCACATACGGCGCGGCGGCGATGATCAATGTGACGATGACCGCGCCGTTGCCGGTCGAGGTGCCGAGCAGCAGCTTTGCTGCGGGGATCATAGCGACCATGAGGATGACCGCCGGGATGGAGCGGAAGAAGTTCACGATGAAGCCGAGCACGGTGTTGACGCCCTTGTTGGGGTGCAGCCCGTCCTTGTCCGTCGCCCAGAGAATGACGCCCAGCGGCAGGCCGATGAGATACGCGAAGATCGTGGTGAGCGCGGTCATGTAGACCGTCTGCCAGATGCCCAGCTGGATAATGTTGTTATCCCAGAGCTTTACGAAATATTCGGTAGCCATTTACCGCTCCTCCTTCCACATCAGTCCGCTGTTTTTCAGCCAGCTGACGACCTTTTCCGCGTCGTGCTCGTCGTTCGGCAGCTCGAGGATCATATGGCCGTAGGCCGCGCCCTCGACGGATTTCGTATCGGCGAACAGCACGTTCACCGGCACGCGGCAGGCCAGGATCATTTCGGAAATGACGGGCTTCTGCGTATCCTCGCCATTGAAGATCAGGCGGAGCTTCCGCCCGCCGGTCGTGGGATCGAGCACCGGCCGCTCCTGTGGGAGCACAAGCTCGCGCGCAATATCGGACTTCGGGTTCGTGAACACGTCCGCCACGCGGCCCTCCTCGGCGATGCAGCTTTTATCGATGACGGCCACGCGGTCGCAGATCTGGTCGATGACCTTCATCTCGTGCGTGATGACAATGATCGTCACGCCGAGCGTCTTGTTGATCTCGCGCAGCAGCTCCAGAATGGAGCGCGTCGTGTTGGGATCGAGGGCGCTGGTCGCCTCGTCGCACAGCAGGTACCGGGGATTGGTCGCCAGCGCACGGGCGATGGCCACGCGCTGCTTCTGTCCGCCGGACAGCTGCGAGGGGAAGCTTGCGGCCTTGTCGGCAAGGCCCACGACCTTCAGCAGCTCCTCCGCGCGCTTCTTTGCCTCCGCCTTCGGCGTGCCGGAAATTTCAAGCGGGAAGCAGACGTTGCGCAGGACCGACCGCTGCTCAAGCAGGTTGAAGCTCTGGAAGATCATGCCGATCTGCCGGCGTACCTGCAAAAGCGCCTTCTCGCTGAGCGCCGTCAGGTTCTGCCCGTCGACCCAGACCTCGCCGGAGGTCGGACGTTCGAGCAGGTTGATGCAGCGCACCAGCGTCGATTTGCCCGCGCCGGACAGGCCGATGATACCGAAGATCTCGCCGTCCGCGATGGTCAGGTTCACATCCTTCAGCGCTTCCACGCTGCCGGAGGCCGAGGAATAGATTTTGCCGAGGTGTTTCAGCTCGATCATGGGAAATCCCCTTCCACAGTGTTTTAATAGGTTTTCTGAGACAAATAAAAAGAGCCGGGAAACTCACATCGTTTCTCAGCTCCGGCATTGGCGGTTTGACTGCCAATATGGAAATTTATGAAACAAAGCGAGCCGATTTTTGAGTACGCGAAAACATGCACATGCAGCGCATGCACATGGGCATCATCATAGCGGTGGTAAACAACTGTTTCATCGCGTGTCGGCTCCTTCCCTGATTTCTGGGGTCATTATATATGGCGGTTCAGAAAATGTCAATGGCAGATTCGCCCCAAAAATCCGCCTTTCTGCATCGATTTTTTGTCAGTCTGTCAAAAAGCAGCCGCTCTGCAGCAGAGTCAGGGTGCTCATTTTGCGCTCGGAAGCCGTATCGATTTCCTGCACCTCATAGCGCAGCTTGTAATTCGCGCCCACATCGGACTCGAAATCATCCAGATCCTCGCCCATAGATTCACAATAGTCCCTGACATCACGCACCGGCGCGGGCATGACGATCCTGCCGTCGACGCTGCTCGGCATTCTGCCGGTCGGGTGCCTGCTCTCCATGCGCGGCACGCTGTCTGCTGAGACGTTCCTGTCGGTCATTGTGCTGTCCTTCGGCGTTATGCAGCCGCTCATCACCGCCTTTTCCCACACGGACGATATCGCGCAGGCCGGGCTGCAATATGGGAAGGACCAATATGACCGGGAGCGTTACGCGGAGCTGCGGCAGATCGCCGCCGAAATGCTCTCCGCGCGAACCGGTCTTCCAACCGAAAAGATCCATGACCTGTTCTGCAATGAGACAGGCTACCAGACGCCGAAGGTCGACACGCGGGCGGCTGTGTTTGCAGACGGCAGAATTCTTCTCGTTCACGAAAACAACGGGACCTGGGCTCTGCCCGGCGGCTGGTGCGATGTCGACCAGTCCATCGCGTCGAACATGGAAAAGGAAGTGCGGGAGGAAGCCGGATTCGAGGTAACGGCGGAACGGCTCATTGCCGTGCAGGCATGGCAGACTGTCAACGGGGCTGCCGCGAAACAGCCCCGTTTCTTGCTTCGAATGCACTGCTTTACACAAACTTGATCGTCAGCGCGATAAAGATCTGCGCCATATAGTACAGCACGTGCAGAACCGCGTTGCGGTAGGGGCTGTCGTTTTTGCCGAAGGAGAGCACGACCAGCATATTATCGCTCGTCGAGAAGCAGATGCCGCCGACAAAGAACAGGAACAGCGCCCGGTTGGACTCGATAAACGCGCCTGTCGCCGCGCATGCCGTCATGAACAAAACACCGCCGATATAAAGCACGCCGAGCGGCGTAATTTTGCCCGCGCGCACCTCCTTGGCGTATGCGTAGAAGCAGGCCGCGCCCAGCGCCACCACCGCGATGGGGATCGCGTACAGCCACGCCGCCGGGCAGAGCGCCAGGATCGCGAGAATATACACGATATGGCCCAGAAAAAACGACACGGAGCCAGCAGCGAAGAACAGCCGGTGCAGCTTTTCCGACAAAAACCGCAGCGCCAGAAGCAGATCGCCCAGCATCCCGAGCGTCAGTCCCGCCACGACATACCATCCGTACAAACTCGGCCCCATCCGCCGCAGCTCCAGCAGCCCCAGCAGCACGAACACCACCGACGCCATGGTCTTGAGCACGACAGACGACGCATCGCGCCGCTTATAAGAGCGCATGATGAACAGCGTCTCCAATACCGCGCCCGCACTGATCAGCAGAATCTCCAGCATCCGCCTCCCCCCTTTCCGCGTGTTCCTTCTTCCCGCTTATTTTACCATGTCCGCCGCGCCGCTGTCAACGTTACGTGCCTGATCGTATTCGTACAACAGCTTCGCCACGGCCTCGCGCGTGACCGGCTGCTGCCAGCCGAAGTTGCCCGCGCTGTCGCCGGTAAAAATGCCGTTCTCCTTGGCCCACTGCGCCGCCTGCAACGCCCAGTCGGACGGATGGTCGCCCGTTCCCTTCAGAGAAAGCAGCTCCTCCTTCGTCATCTCCATCACCTCCATGACCTGCCGTTTGAACGCGAACCACGCGTTCTCGTCGTCCACCCACATTGCGGGGCACCGCTTGCTGACCACGTCATAATGCCGCAGCACGTTTTCGATCGGAATGCCGTACTTGCGCATCAGCCTTCTTGTCAGCAGCGCCGCGTTCGCCACGACCGCGTCCTCCAGCCAGTAGCGCCCCGCGTCATACCGGCAGCACATCTCGATGGAGATCGAGTTGCCGTTGCGGCAGCGCGGGTGCTTCTGCGTATAAACGCCCGCCGTGCCGACCGACCATGCCGTATCCTCGTCGCTGACCGACTGCAGCCAGCCGTTCCGGTCGACAAAATAGTGGGCCGAGGCCCCGCGCGGGGACTCAAAATATTTGAGTCCCGCCGCGGCGGAGTCGTTGCGCCCGGCCGTGTAGTGCAGCACAAGAAACTCGATGGGTGCGCTGCGGCCCTTCGTGTAATTACTCGGATGCGCCGTCGTCATGCCGTGTCTCCGCGCCGCTCTGCAGCTTCTGCGCCTGCGTCCCGAAATAAAACGCGATGACCGTCGTATAGATCATCATAAAGTCCTGGCTGACCTCGCCCCTGACCGCCTGACAGGCGAACACCGCCGTCAGCGCCAGCGTCACGATCGACTTGACCGTCAGCAGATTTTCGATGCGCTTCAAAAACTGTTCCATACCTCCAAAGCTCCTTTCCTGTACCTGTGCCTATGTCACGATCTCCCATTCGGCAACCTCGCGGGCAATGCGCTCGATGAACGAATTGCCGTGCAGCGCCTTATACGCCTTGTATTCATAGAGAAAATTCTCATATTCATACTGCCGGATGGTTTTTTCTTCCCTATGCTTATAATATGCCGCCAGCATATCCGCGCGCAGCATACAGCGCTGCCCTTCCCGGATCGCGCTGAGGCCGAACAGCCGCCCGCGCACCGGCTTTGCCAGAAGCAGCAGCAGACTCAGCACGGAACCAAGCCCGCTGCACACGCTTACAAGCGCGAAGAATGCGCCCGTCTGCTCCGCACTCATTGCATCGCTCCTTCCGCCGCCTCCAGCAGCGCCGCCAGCTCCGGCAGCAGCGCCTCGATGGTCTTTTTCGCTGCCGGCCCGAGCGCCGCGTAGCTCTGTGCGAAGCGCCTGAGCACCGGCAGGAGTACCGCCAGCTTCTCTGCCGCGCCGGGGTCCAGCGCGTCCAGCCGCGCTTTAATCCGCGTGAGCAGTTCCCGTTCCAGTCTCGTCATGCCAGCGCCTCCTCCAGCTCCCGCAGCGCCTGCTCCAGCTGCGTATAGCTGCCCATTTTAATACTGAGCGTCCCGTCCCGGTTGTCTGTGATCGGGCCTGCGACGCAGTAGCCGGAGCAGTCCTGCTCCTGCGCCGCGTCATCCGCGCCGGCCTCACGCCGGACGATGCCCCAGCGCAGCCCATCCACAAACAGCTGCACAGCCTGTGCATACGGCATGGCAAGCGTGACGGTTTTCGACGCGCGGCCATCCCAGTCGCGGTCGATCTGCTTTCCGCAGAAGTGCGCGGGGTACTCCGTTCCGTTTACCTTCAGATATTCCATACGCTTCCTCCCTTCAGAAGCAGAACGCAAAGCTTACGCCGAGGCTGTTTGAGGCATTGGACGCGCCCGCCTGGCCGTTTGCTCTGACTCTGCAAAACATACCGCCGCTGGCTGACGACCGTTCCCACCAGAACTCGTCAACGCCTTCTCTCTTCTTGATCTTCGGGTTGCCTGCCTTGTAATAGTCGTACTGGCTTCCTTCCCCGGCTACGGAAGAACTTGCAGTCCCGAAAATCTCCACCTCGCTGAGCAGGAACAGCGTGTCCGATACGGTCTCAATCGTCGTGCTGTTGCCCCCCTCAGATGTCTTCTTGTTTACCGCGTGGATGCCGTTCTGCACCTCCGCCGGCATCAGCGCCAGAATCGCAGGCAGATAGGTCAGGCGCATATCGGTGTTCTTCCAGCCGAGACCGCTCAGGTTGGAGCTGTACATCTGCTTTGCTTCGCTGTAACAATCATGCAGCTGGAACGTCAGCGGAGCCGTGCCGGAGCCGTCCGCATACTCGTCATGATTCTTGCCGATGATATCGACCTGATAGGCCGTCCCGCCGATGTTCATGGTCTTGCTGTCGCCCACGGCCCAGCTGTCCGGGGCGATCCCGGTCCTGCACACCGCGATGATCTCTTCCCATGTATTGTCGGCAAAGCTGTCGAGATACAGGGGCATTTTCATGCTCTGCGTGCCGATCACGATGCTCTGCGCGGCATTCACCCCGTTTTTCGCCGACGTAACGCTCCACGCGCCCGCCTCCGGCAGCTCCAGCGTGCACACTCCGTCTGTCCCGGCAGTTCCCGTGACCGTTTTGGAGCCCTTCACTGCCGTGACTGCCGCCCCGGCAGAGGTGGTCACGACCAGCTTCGGCGTAATGCCGGTCTGGATCGCCTGAATCGCCGACACAAAGCCGTTCGGATAGATCAGCTGCGCGGACGTGCCGCCCTTGGCTCTGATCGCGTTCGCGACCGCCGTGAGGTCGGTGTCAAAAGTCAAAAATTCTGCCATCAGAAGCTGCCTCCATTCGCGTTCGTGATCGTCGCCGCCGCCCATGCGCCATTGGACACCCGCAAAAATTTCCCGTTGTCGGAGGCCGTCACATCCGGCAGGAAAGTCTCATCGCCGGACAGCGTATATCTGCTACCCCAGAAGCCCTCCGCAGCGTCCGTCGAATGGATCCACGCGTAGCAGACCCTCAGCTCTTCCGGCGTATCGCCCTGCGTCATTTCTGTCAGCGCAAATTTCACATACCCGTCAGTGGCGTTCGCGTTCAGCTCCGCCAGCGGAAGCAGCACGGTATCATCACCAGTGCTCCCGGCCAGCGTCAAAATTGCACGGCATGGCCGCCCTGCCTGATGGGCGGCAAGGATCTCAGCGAATGACTTATCATGTGTAGCACCCTCGTCGTACACATCCTGCCCCGACAGCGTGCAGGTCACATAAAACGGCTCCGGGTCTTTGCCTGCTGCGCCCGCCGGGCCTTTAATACTGACGCTGGCCGGGTTCTGTTTTCCGCCGTCGTTCGTCCAGCTGAGAACACCGGCTGCGGAAACATGGGGCGTAAAGGTCGTGCCGTCCTGTCCCGGCGCACCGTCCGCACCTGCCGGCCCGGCAGCCCCATCCTGCCCGGGTGTCCCCGCCGGGCCTCTGATGCTGACGCTGGCCGGGTTCTGCTTCCCGCCGTCGTTCGTCCAGCTGAGAACACCGGCTGCAGAAACAGACGGCGTGAACGTTGTGCCATCCTGCCCCGGCGTACCGTCCGCGCCCGCCGGGCCCTGTGCGCCGTCCTTTCCGGGCGCGCCGTCCGCGCCGGGGTCGCCCTTGTCTCCCTTTTCGCCCCTTGCGCCCTGAAGCGGCCCATTGTTGATCCAGCTCTCTGTTACGCCGTCGAAAATATAAATGTCATACGGCTCCGACGTACCGACGCCGTAAGCGTCGCCCGCCATCGGCGCCTGCACGGACGCTTCCAGCGCGGAGGCCGTCTCATAATACCCCTTCACGAGAAAGCCCGCGCCAGTCTCGCCCCTCGGACCCTGTGCGCCGGTTTCCCCCTTCGGGCCGCGTTCGCCGGGGTCGCCCTTTGGGCCCTGTGCGCCGGTGTCGCCCTTCGGACCCTGTGCGCCGGTGTCGCCCTTCTCACCCTGCGCGCCTGTTTCACCCTTTGGCCCTTGCGCGCCTGTTTCGCCTTTTGGCCCCTGTGCACCCGTCTCGCCTTTTGGGCCTTGCGCGCCGGTATCGCCCTTCGGGCCCTGCGCGCCGGTGCTGCCCTTCTCGCCCTGCGGCCCCACGACGCTTCCAACATCGACGGTGCTGCCGTCCGTCAGCGTGAAGACGAGCCGTCCCCCGTCCGTGACCTCAACCGCCTTCACACCTCTGGAGATCAGTCCGCCAATGGTTGCTGTGATCGTATTCGGAATCTCTACCCGCATATCCGCACCTCACTCTGCCGCCGCGCGGTTGTCCCGCGCAAGCGTTGTTTTGTCGCCGTGCGTATACAAAATGTCATAGAAATACGCACCCTTCGGAAATTTTGCGCTGACCGTATTGTCAAACGTCAGCGTTGCCTGCCCGCCTGTCACGCGGTCAAACTGAAACGTATGCACCGGCGCGTGCGACGCGTCAAAAAAGCTGACCGTCAGACTGTCGGACGCGCCGACCGTGACCGGATCGCCGTCCTGATCGCGCAGCTCCAGCGCCAGCGCCACAGAAAACGTATCGCCCGCGTACCAGCGCAGCACACCGCCCGCAATGCGCGGGCTTGGCTTTGCGCCCGGAAGCTTTGTCATCTGTTCTCCTCCTTCCGGCCTTTTCAGTTGATCTCATCGCGGCGCGCCGTGCCGGGCGCCGTTCTGCCGCGCTTTTCGCCTCTGCCTCTGGCAAGGGAAGACGAGCGCTTTGTCTGCTTGTCCTTCGTCTTGCCCGCCTGCGCCGCCTTCTGCCGGGCCTGCGCCGCCTTTTCTGCCGCCGCAGCCTGCTTGTCCGCATAGGCAAGCTGCTTCCAGTACTGCGCGTTCGCCGCATCCTCCCGGTCAGAGCGATAGTTCAGCTCGTTCCAGTAATTGTCGTTCGCCAGCTTCGCGTACTGCAGCGCCAGATTCTCGCTGCGCTGCGCCTCGCTCTGATACGCGCCGCGCGCGTCGGACAGTGCCGCGTAATAATCCGACACCTGGTCGCGGTAGCGGTCATAGTCGCTCTTTTCACGGCTGCTGATGAGCGCATAGCGCTCAGAAAGCGCCGCCCCCTCGCGGTCATACTGACTGCGCGCCTGCGCATAGAGCTCCGGCACGACCTCGTTGAGCTTCTGCAGATACGCGTTGTACGCCTGCTGCCCCGCCTGCTGGCTGTAGCTTGAGCCGTAGCCGCCCGTGAGAGACGCCGCCGCGCCCATCGTGTTTTCCATCGCCAGCCGTCCCGCGCTCTGGTACTGCTCCCGGTACTGCCGGTACATCGGGTCTGCCCCCAGATCGTAGGAAAACGCCTTCCGGTTCGCGATCTGGTCATAAAGCGCGTCCAGCTCGCTGTCCCACCGGGACGTATAGCTGCCGGGCTTCTCCGACAGCACCCGGTCCAGCGCCGCCTTCGCCTCGCTTGCCGCGCCGGACGGCGTATAGCCGGGCGTTCTGACCTGCACTGTGTCCGTCTGACCGGCCGGAGCCGTTCCGTAGCTGCCGCGATAGTTATAGATCGTCTGATATTTGTTGCTGAGCGAGCTGCGGTAGCTGCCGTCTGCGTTTACGCCGAGAATGCGGTACGTGCCGCCGCCCGTCACGACCTCGTCGCCCGCCTGCAGCCCTGCCGGAGCCTTTCCGTTACCCTGCACTCTGTAAAGCGCCATTGTCCTCCTCCTTTTTCTCCTCTGTTTCCGCGTCCTCCCGCGCCTCGAGCAGCCGCACCTGCTCGCGCACCTGATCGAGCACCATTCCGACGACGCACGGCGGGAGCCCGGAGGCGTTGATCGCCTCCACCAGCCCCATACGCAGCGCGCCGATCGCATTCGAAAGCTTACTCATGCCGTTTCCTCCAATTTCCTCACTCTTTCCCGCAGCCTCTGGACCTGCCGGATACACAGGGCGATCAGCTCCTCATAGCGCAGGCCGTAGTCCGCGCCGCCATCTTCCCTCGGCGTTTTCACAAAGGCCGCGAAGTCCTTTCCCGTCAATCCGCACTCCCGCAGCGCCTGCTCCACATCCTGCGCGACAAGCCCCGTGTGCGTCCTGCCGGACGCGCCGCCCTTCAGCCGGTAGCTTGCCGGGCGCAGCTTCTCAAACAGCGCGTCATAGCGTTCCAGCGCATACGAAATGTCCGTCTTCTTCTCCCGGTCGGATGTAGTGATCGTGCCCGTCTGCGCGTACACGACCGACCACCGGTAATCGGAAAACCCGAGCGATCCCGCGCCGTCAACAGACGGCGCCGCACTGCCGCTCACGACCAGATCGCCGCCTACCGCCGTTCGGCAGTTCGTCTGCGCGCCGCCCTCCGTGACGGAGAGCGTATTGCCGCCATAGCAGAGCTTCGCGCCGCTTGCCGTCGCCACGACCTCGCCAAGCCCACTTTGCATATGGATCCCCGCGCCGCCGTAAGCGCCCGTCGTATAGCCGAGCCATCCGCCGACAGTACCGCTGTTCAGCGCATCGTATACCGCCATATCGCCGCCCAGCTTGATATAATCCGCCGATAAAAGCCCCGTCGTAATGTCGTTTGCCGACAGGTGATTGACCGAAAAGTTGTTGAAATCCAGAATGCCGCCGTTGATACGCGAAGCAGACAAATTGCCAGTGACGTTTGCCGCATCGACCGTAAGCCCCGTGATGCTTGCGCCCGTCACATTCAGGCTCGTGGCTCTGATCGCGCCGGAGATCGTCGCGCCGGAGCACGTCAGATATCCGTTCGCATCCACCTGAAACCGGTCTGATACGGAGAGGCCGCCCGTCCCGAAATACATACCCGCGCTGCTGCCGAACGCGTTTTCCACGCGGTAGATGCTCCCGTCCGCAATCGTCCACGGCCCAAAGGCCGAGCCTGCCGCCGCCGTGATCGTCCCGGTCAGCTTCGCGTTGTACGCCTCCAGTGTTCCGGACGGGAAATGCAGCTTCTTCTCCGACAGATACGCAACCTCCATCCCCTCCTGCCAGAAGGAAATGCGTTTCGGCGTCACGGTCAGCAGTTCGTTTTTCGTCCGGTCGACGATCCTTCCGCCGCCGTCTGTTACGGTCGTCTCGATATTGCCCACGCCCACACCGTACACCGGCGTCACGTCGTTGTAATACAGCAGCCCCGTCTTGATATACTGCTGCGCATTCACGGAAAACGCGTTGTTCACGCCCGCCGTGTAATCATACAGCTGTTTGATCCCGACGGAATTGCCCTCGATCGTCAGCTGCGTCTTTTCCAGATACGTCCCGAAGTCCGACGCCGCGACATAATTCCCCGCAAGCTTCGCCGACCAGACCTCCGAATTCGCCGCCGCAAAATCCGCCGTCTTGATGATGAGGGACTTTAAAGCCACATAGCCGGAAAGCGTCGTCTTCTTTTCCTCCTCGGAAAGCCCGTCCGCGTCGATGGCCTGCGCGATCTCCGTCAGCGCCGCCCGTGCCGACCAGTCGGCAAGATTCAGCTGCTCCGCCATCCCGCACAGATACCGCCGCATACTCTCCAGCTGCTCCTGCGCCGTCCTGCCCGTAATGGACGGGTATGCAAGCGTTAAACTTCCCATATCCTCTGCACCTCCTTCCGTACGTTGTAGGGGCCGATGCCCACACCGGCCCACTGGGAACCTTCAATTTCGCCGCAGCGTTTTTCGTTTCGGACGTGCATTCTGCCGGGCCGATGTGGGCATCGGCCCCTACAGAACGCGTTATACATCGCTTCCGCCTTCCAGCACTCTCGCCAGACTGAACAGCTTCATCTCACCCTTTCCCGTCAGCCGGAACTTCAGATGGTCGCACCGCGCGGGCCGGATCGGCAGCAGGAACGTCCGCAACCCCCGGCCTTCAATGTGCCCGCAGTGCCGCCACACGCCGTCCGAATCATACTGCACCCAGAAATCGACGCTCGACCCCTTCGGCAGCTGCATCCGCAGATTGATGCGCGAGACGTATTTCTTTCCGACAAGGCCATACGTCATGATCCCCGTCTCCGCCATCCACCCGACCGGCCCGTCCTTCGTCCCGGCTGTGCCGTAAACGGTCCTGAGCGTTCCATTTTCAAGGAAATACAGCTCGTCGCCGACCCGCGCAAACTCGCTTGCGTGCGTGCTGTCCTCCCGGTGCCACAGACCCTTGCGCGTGTCGTAGACGAACAGCGACCAGCTGTGCGCCGCATCCTCCATGCTGATGAAGTATTTCCCGCGCACACCGCCCGCGGCCGCGTTGGCATACAGCACCGTGCCGAAGCAGCCGCCGATCTCCTGCGGCAGGCTCCCGTCGTACACGCACACGCCCATGCGCGACTTGTAATACAGCCGGTCGTCCACCACCACGAGGCTCTTGCTTGACCCGTTCTGCACACCCGCACACTTCTGCACCACGACCTGATGCGCGCCCGTCGCCGACGGATATACCCGGTGGAAGCAGTCCTCCTTGAAAAACACCGGACTGTCGGCCAGCGTCGCCGCGCCCGTCCACTTTCCGTCCGTGCCGCAGCTGGCCCGCCACGAATCCGTCGCCACCCCCTGGTAGCACGCCCAGTTTTTAAAATCGCCCAGCTTGCAGCAGTAAAGCTCGTTCACCGTCTTCCCGTCCGCCACACCGTACTTGCAGCCCCAGAGCCGGTTGCCGCATTCGGTGATAAAGTCCATATCCGGCACGCGCCGGGCCGTCTTCACCGTCCCGCTCGTGACCTCCGCTGCCTGGTCGATCAGCCCCACGATGACGATAGAACTCTCGTCTGCGCCGTATAAAATCTGGCTGCCGTTCAGCTTTTTGAGCTGCTCGTTCCCGGAAAGCCCGGAGATCTCAATGCCGTCATACTGTTTGAAGCCCTTGCCGATGCCGTTCGCCGCCAGCTTCACATACACCGTCGGCACGGACACCCACTGCCCCGAGGCCTCGGCCCACTGCTTGATGGTGTGCAGACTCCCCGACGTGTCCAGCCAATACTGCCCGTTCGACGGGCTTTCCGGCTGCGCCGCCTGCGAGAAGCTCAGTGTCAGCGCCTGCCCGTCCGCAAGACACAGCGACACGCTGATCGGCGTTTCCGCCGCGTCGACCGTATTCTCATGCCCCATGTACCCGTTGTCGGAATAATCCTCCGTGTTGAAGTAAATTCCGTCTGGGAAGATACACAGATACGCGCCCATGGACACGAGCTGCTTTTCTCCCGCCTTGATGTTCACCGACGGCATATACGCCTCCATGGACGCGCCGTTGATATGCAAAACCTGATTCTGCACCCAGCACAGCCTGTCCCGCGCGCAGATCGCCTGCACCCCTGAAAGCGCCTGCACCGTCCCCCGCCGCACTCTCGGCGCAAGCAGCGGATAGCAGTCCGACGTCAGATTCTCCATGTCGTAGAATTCCCCGTCAGAAAGCTTCAGATCGTGGTCATAGCCGAGAAACGCCTCGGTCGTCAGCGTCTGCTGCCGCTGCTCCGTCAGCTTTGGATAAAACATCCCGCTATCCCCCCTACAGCTTGATATACGCCGCTTCGCTCTTCGGCAGATGCGCCCGGTTGTACGCGTTCTGGTACGCCTGATAGTACATATTGTACTTGGCGGCGGAATTGTTGTACTTCGCCATCTCCCCGTTGGCGTCGTCGATCTTCATCTCCAGATACCACCGGTAAATTTCGTCATACGGCCACTCGATCAGAAGCACCGTCCCGTCCAGATCCGCCTCCGGCGTATAGCCTGCAAACGCCGGAACGTCCATTTCATGCTGTGTCAGGATCTCGCGGTACACCGCTCCGTCCAGCTCCGACAGCCAGCGCAGCTTGTCCGCGCTCCCATACTGGTTGGGCTTGAGCCGGTCGACCGTCTCAAGCGCCTCGCGGATGGTCATGCGCCCCGCCTCCTTTCTTCTGTCCGCAGCCCTCAGCCGGCGGCCAGCTCATCCTCGAGCTTCCGTGCCGCCTCCAGCTGCCGTCTTGCGTTTTCCAGCACCTCATACACCGGCTCCGGCACCTCGACCGCCTTGCCGCGCGGCACCTGAAACGTGCGTCCGTTGACGCAGACAAACACCGACTGCTGCTCCGTGCCGCACGCACGCGGCAGCGTGATCGTCTTCATACTTGCAAATGCGTTTTCCATGACAATTCTCCCTTCCTGTCCCGTCTTTTCCGGAGACCGGCTTGCGCCGGTCTCCATCTTGCTTCCTCAGTTTGCCTCGTCCTCGGCAGAGTACGCGCCGCAGCTCTCCACACGCACCATGCGGTCCTCATACAGGATCTTCGCCGCGCTGGAGAACTTGTAGCCCAGCGTAGAGAACTGGTTGAGCGGTCCGCCGACCTGGCCCTTATCCTTGATGATCATCTCCAGATTACCGCCCTCGGGGTCGATCATGCCGTAGGCGTCCTTGCCGAGGAACAGCGTTGCATAGACGCTGTAATACACCGCAGGCGTACCCTTGGATTCGTCCGCCTCCGTCTTGACCGGGCAGCCCTCACCGTTGAAGATCTTGGCCTCGGTCGTCTCGATGAAGCGCACGCCATGCAGCTCGCCGATCTCGCCGGTAAACAGCTCCGTCAGACCCGCATACTTGTGCGCCTCGATCCAGGCCTCGGACGAGCGCAGATCGTATGCCACGGACGGGTGGATGATGGCAATGTACTTTCCGTCGATCTTCGGGGCCTTGAGCTTTTTGAGCAGCGTCACGGCCTTGTTGACCTCGTCCGGTGTCAGCTTCGCGGTGGTGTCCAGACCTGCGCGGCTGGTCACGGCGGTATGTGCGCCGTTCGTGCCGACCTTGTCGCAGTACTGCACATTTGTGCCCGCTGCGGCGACATTGCGCACCAGCTTATCCTGCGTCGTACCGGCGGACGCGCCCAGCTCCTCCGCCGCACCCAGAATCACGTCGTCAATGGCGTGCAGCTCCAGCTGGTCGGACACGGACACATACGTGCCGTACTGGGTGATCGCCTGCGTCACAGCGCTCTGGCCAAACTTCTGGCCCGTCGGAATGACACCCTCGGTCAGCGCGCCCGCGTCCTCAAGCGTGTTCCACTTGCGCCATTCCACGGTCTTGCCGCGTCCGGCAGGCAGCGCCTGCTTGCGTGCAAACTGCGTGTGGATGAGCTCCGGACGCGCGTTTTCCAGCAGCTCCGTGTCGTAAAACGTCTTCATGGACGCCGTCATACCGCCGCCATCCGGGAACGCGCTCGTCTCACCGGAATACGCGTTCACGTAATTGCCGCTGGCGTTCACCAGCGTACCCGCGTCGGCAAACAGCTGCAAATTCAGTTCCTGCTTCAGATTCATTAAAATCTCTCCTTTTCTCAGAGCCGGACGGTCTCGCCCCGTCTGGCCCGCGCCTTCAGTTCCTCTCTCGTCTGTCTGGACCAGTGCTCCGGACTCTCGGCAAATGCGCCGCCCGCTGCCGGGGCCATGCCGCTCTCGCGCGGGCGGAGGTAACCCGCCTGCATGGCCGCCGTCAGCTCCTCGCGTGCGCGTCTTGCGCCGTATGCCATCGCGCCTGCACGAAGCTCCCGTAAATGTGTCAGCTCGTAAGCGCTTCTGGCATCCACGCCGCGCATGACAAGGCGCATGAACACGGGGCTTTCCAGCTCCTCATGCAGCTGCGCGCCCGGATACGCCTCGCGCACCGCCGCAAACTGCTCCCGAAGCGCCTCATACCCCTGCCGCATCGCTTCCTCGCGCTGCTCCGGCGTTGCCGGAACTCTCCCTTCCGGTGCGCACGCGGCCAGCCGCTCCGCCTGTTCCGGCGTGAGCTGTGCCGCATCTACGCCGAAGGTCTTTTCCAGTGCCGGCCCCAGAGACTTCAGCACCTGCTCGCTTCTCGCGCAGTTTTTCAGCCGTTCGCGCACGATCATCTGCACCTGCCTGTCATAGTCCTTCTTGTACGGTCCCTGGATGAGCGCCCGGAACGCCTCTGCGCGCTTCTGCTCATCCTGCGGCGCGGCGTCCGCCGATACGCCCGGCTCCGGCTGCTCCTGCTGCTCCATCGCAAATGCCTGCAGCCAATCAAAGTTTTTCATCCTTTTCCTCCTTCTGCCCTTCAAGCGGGCGACGCTCGGGTCTCTGCATCATATTTTCAGGGTCACGTTCACCCAAAACCCGCACATAGTCCGGATACCGCGCTGAGAGCAGCCGGTATCCCGCGCGAACCGTCTCAAACATCCCGTCCAGCCGCGCCTGCTCCTGTCCGTCCGCGAACGCCTCCATCCGGAAGCGTCCGCAGCCCGATTCGATCACCGGCGGCGTTTTCATCCCCGCCGCCTGCACCGCCTCCGCCAGCGCAAACGCCAGCATCGACGCCGCCGCGCAGACGATATCGCTGCCGTACCGCGAAAATCCCGCGTGGCCGCGCACCGTCAGCGCCGTTCTGTCCAGCCATACCTCGATCATCCCGGCTGCGCCGCCTCTCCGGCGCGTTTTCGCGCCTGCTGCACTCTGGCCGGTTCCGCGTCCTGCTTTTTCGCCGTCCGAACCGTCCCCGGAGCCTCCGGCGAGGGCTGTCCTGCCAGCCGCTCGTACAGCTCCGGCTCATACCGTCCCGCCAGCGTCAGCGCCATCCGCTGCCACGCCGCCGCATCCGCACCCGAACGGAGCTTCTGCAAGATCTGCTGCTTGCCGTCAAAATCCATCATGTCGAGGCACGCCAGCGCCTGCTGCTCCATCTCCGGCCGGAAAAAGCCCAGCTGGAAAAACTGCAGCGCCAGCTCATTCTGCGCCAGCTTCGTATAGGCCGTGTGCTTCTGTGCCGTGACCGTCACATCGAACACCGGCATCCGCATGAGCGCCTCCGGCCCCATGCTCTGCGCCTTCAGCCGCGCATTGCAGTAGGACACAAATTCCTCCGCCCCGCTCAGACCCGCAATGCGGAACCTGCGCGGCAGATCATAAAACTGCCGGATGCGCTCGATCACCATGCGGATGAGCCGCGCATAGGCCCGGTACGCCGACTGCGTCGACGCGCGTGAGCTGCGCCCGGACGCCTCCTGCAAAGCCGCAATGGCCGAGGCCGCCGTCACGCCGGACGAAACCTGTCCGTTCGTCACGTCCGTGTTGCCCGTCGTCCATTTGAGCTCCTCGATCTTGTTGTTCAGCACCTGCACGCAGATGCCCGGCAGCATATTGACCTGCACCTGCTGCAGAGAATCCTGCCCCAGATTCCCGTCCACGTGCACAAACGGCTTTGTCCAGTCCGCATACTCCTGCTCGTTGACCGACCCGTCCGAGCGGCGGAACCACCTCGGTGTCGCCGCCATGATCGTGTTCTTCACGATGGCCTGATCCATCCGGTCGATCTGCTCCTGCGCGCCCTTGCCGATGTCAATATAGCCGTACCCGCAGATCGAGCCCTCGATGGGAAACAGCCGGTCAAAGATGAACGGATACTCCCCGTCGTCATACAGCCCTCGCTCACACGCGGGCGCACGCACCGGCGTCTGCACCAGAACCGTCTCGCCCGTCTCCGGGTCCCGCGCCTCCCGCGTGACCGACGGCATGAACGTGTCGTTCTCCGTCGCGTACAGGACCGTTTCGCCCACATACTTGCAGTAGTGCAGCACCGTCCTGCCGCCCACACGCTTCTTGTAATACCAGTCCACCACCAGCGTCTTCTCCGAAAGATCGACCGCATCGTCCGTCCGGTACCGCGAAAGCACCGCGCTGCTCCCGCCGAGCTTTCCCGCCAGCTGCGGATACGCCGCCAGCAGCGTCTCGTTGTCCTCCAGCTCCAGATAAAACACATTCTGCGACCTCTGGATATCCGTCACGCCCGGCTCCCAGAACAGATTCAGCACATTCACGGGCCGGATGGAGATATCCCCCAGTCCGCCGAGCTTATCCTGGTCCCAGTACACGCCCCACACGCCCGTGCCCTGCTTCATCTTCTGCCAGCACGTGTCGGAATAGACCTCCTCAAAGTCGTTCTGCTCCAGAATGCACGGGATGATCGACGAGAGCATCTGCGCCTCCTGCCGGTCGTCCGGCTCGCGCGGTCGGATGACCGGCCCCGGATAGGCCGCGACCGCATCCGCGTGCTTGCCCATGATGACGTTGAACAGCCACCCGGACGCGGGCCGGTCGTCATTCGGGTTTCCCTTATCCGAAAACTGCCGCCACTGCCGCAGCTTCCACCAGTCCTCGTCGGCGATGATGCGCCGTTCCAGATTCTGCTTGCCCTGCTTGTAGCGGCGCAGAATATCCGCCGCCCGCCGCAGCTCTCGCGCCCCAATGACGGGAACGCCTGTTGTCCGTACCTCCATTGCTTCCTCCTAGCTTCTGATTTGATTCAGCGGGTCTGACCAGACCGCCGCCGTCTGCGCCTGCATCATCGGCTTCACCGGCCGCGACATACAGAAATACCGCCATTCGTCGCACACATGATCCTCCATCGCCGTGTCCAGATCCTCTGGCCGCGTCTGTGAATACAGCATCAGCGGCACCGTCCGGATAAATGCTTTGCAGTTTTTGAATACATACATACGCGGGTACCCGTTCTCATCGAACTGCAGCCGGTAATGGCACTGCATCCAGCCCGCGATGCGCTCGTTGTCGCCCGGCGTAAAATACACGCCGTACCGCGCCGCCGTCTGCGCCACGCTTTCCCCGCGCGAGGCGTCCCAGATCGCCGGGTCCGCCACGCCCGTGATCTCCCGGCCCTTGAGCCACGGATGCTCCGTCTCAATCCGCCTGATCTCGGCAAACTGCCGGTCCGGCGTCCACTTGACGCCCTCGTTCGGCATCCGCGTGCATCCGTAAAGCTCCAGAATGCGGTAGATCACGCCGTCGTAATCGACCGCCCACCACGCACAGGAAAACGGCTTTCCATACCCGAAGTCATAGCTCCGGCAGACCGTCCATCCCTTGTCCGGCGCAAACGGCTCGATCACGTGCGTCCACTGCCGGTCCTCATAGTGTTCCGGCACGTCGCGGAAGTCCTCAAAAAACTGTCCCTCGTACACATCCCACGACCCATACAGCCACGCCTCGCGCAGCTTCGGCGGCAGCGTTTCCAGCTGCTTCAAATACTCCGGCTGCTGCCGCATCAGCGCCCGGTTGTCCGTCACCAGCGCCTGCACAAAGCTGTAATTTTCCGGCTCCTCTCCCGCCTCGAACCGGCGGTCGATGAACAGCCGTTTAAAATATCCGTGCCCCGGCCCGCCGGGGTTGCTTGCGCATCGCACGCAGGGCGTAATGCCCAGCCGCTTTTCCGCGCGCAGCCTCGTCCGCTTCGGCAGCCCGTTTGTCCCGCGCACGCAGGCATTGATCGCGTCGATCCACGCCTTTTGCAGCTGCCCGGCCTCGTCGAGAAACACCACGTCGTATTCCGCGCCCTGATACTGCCCCATATCGCCGTCGCACGCGCAGTAGCCGAACGTGATCGTCGACCCGTTTGGAAATTCGAACCGCTTGTCCGCCGCCTTATATTTCGCGATCCCCGCCAGCTCCTGCCGCAGCGGGTCGATATGGTTGTTCTGCAGCTCCCGCAGCGTCCTGCGCACGATCAAAAGCTTGATCCCCGCATACCGCAGCGCCAGCAGCTTCGCCTTTGTGCGCACAGCCCAGCTCTTCCCGCCGCCTCTGGCCCCGCCATAGGCGATGTGCCGGTGCCGGTCCAGTAAAAACCGCCTCTGCTTCTCATTCGGCGCGCCGATCCGCAGCTCCGTCATTCCGAAAATTCCTCCGCTTCCCGCTCAAATACCACGCGCACGCCCGTCTCCTGCCCGCCGTGCTCCTCCTGCAGTTCCTGCCGGATCTCGACCGCCTGCTTCATCACCTTTGCCAGCTCGCCCAGCTCCCTGCTCGGCGTTTCGCCGTCCTTGATCTGCTCCAGCAACCGCTTCGAGATCGTCTCCAGCGCCTTTTCCAGATTCCCGGACGCCTTTTCAATGGGATCCCGGCGTGCCTTTCCGGCCTTTTCCTCAGTCATCCGCATACCTCGCATTGATGGCCGTATATAGCTCGCATTTCTCGCAGTTTTTCGTCCGGCAGAAGATCTCCATCTGCTGCCGCTTCGCCCGCCCCGAAGCGAACGTCAGCCGCAGAAAGCTCTCGTCCGTGATTCCCTCGCAGTAAATGCTCCTGCCGCTGTCCTCCCGGTAAAACGGGCACCATACCGGCTCAAAGCCCTTCTCTCCGTTCTGCATCCATCTCCACCTCCCGTCTGTGTTCATACCCCATGCGCTCCGCCAGTGCCTCCACCCCTACCGTCTCCAGCAAAAGCGCCTCCATGCATTCCGCGTGCACCGCCGTGCCGTCCATCGCCTCATACCGCTCGTCCGCCTCCGTAACGGCCTCGCCGCACCACCGGCAGACACAGCCGCGCATCATCCTCCCACACCTCCCGAAATCATATTTTTATGCGATACGCAGTTGACAAAACGCGCCGCGCCGGATACAATAAATCTGCATGAATCTCCGGCTGCGGCGCCGCTCCCTCTGATTCCCTGGCCCACGAGCCTGTTTGCTTCCGGCCCGCAGCGCTCTCCGCACCTGCCCCCTGAGTGTATCGCATTTATATGCGATTGTCAAGGGAGGTATGTCGCATTTTTATTCGATTCTCTATTTTGCACAAATGCGAGGTGTCTGTTTTGTTTATTTATAGCAGATTCGAAGCGCTGATCCGCGAGACGGGCGTGACCAAGGCGTCCATCGCCCGCCGCATCGGCCGCACGCCGACCGTCTGCCAGGACTGGAAGGCCGGCAAATCCGAGCCCAGCGCCGACCAGCTCCAGATCGTCGCCGCCGCCCTCGGCACAACGCCCGCCTACCTCACCGGCGCGACGGATAAAAAAACGCTCCCCACCGGCGCACCGTCCGGTGAGGAGGACCCGCTCGACGCACAGCTCAGGGAGCTTCTTTCCCATGCTGACGATGATCTGAAGCAGGCCATGATCGCGTTTTTAGAGCGTTTTCAAAAAAAGTAAGAAACTGCTGTTTTTCCTCCCGGCTCAGCGCCGCAAACAGCCGGACGATCCGCTCGTCCGCCGTTTCCCATGCGTCCTGTCTGTCTGCTCGGTGTTTCGTCATTCTGCATCCACTCCTAAAATTCCGTTCCGTTCTTCCGGCAGCTGATGTATGAGGCAGTATTTGTATATTAAAACATTTGTTCTATTTTTGCAATATGGCAGAACATACAAAGAATCGGCGAAATTTTCTATCCGCCCGAACGTCATACTGTCCCAAAAACCGGACTTCCGCCCATTCTGCCGCCCCAGCCCCGATTTCTATCCTTGACGCGCCCGCCATTCAGTGCTAAAATATTCCCACCTGCCGGTGTGGTGGAATGGCAGACACAAGGGACTTAAAATCCCTCGGCGTAACAACCGTGCGGGTTCGAGCCCCGCCACCGGCACCACTCCGAAATGACCTTTGTATGTCAGATGGCCGCTTAGGGCGCGTCCATCTCAACAGCAAAGGTCTTTCTTCGTTCAACCCCGTGACCGCTTCGCTGGATTGCGGGGTTGTGCTCCGTCGCTTCTCTTCATAAAAAGAACCGCCGTTGCTCCATTGGGAGCAGCGGCGGCGCTATGTCTGAAAGCTGCGGTCACGCGTTTTCGTTTTCCTTATCCAGCTCGGCGAGGAAATTGATGAGCCGGGCCTCGTCCTCGCGGCGGTCGGCAAACAGCTCGAGGTTGTCGCCCTGCTCGCTCAGAAGCTGGCCGAGGGCGATGTACTCGCTCAGCGCGCTCTTGAGATTGAACACGTCGCCGTCCTGGCTCTTGAGGTACACGTCGCCAGCGCAGGCGTGGATGACCTTGCGGAATTCTTCGACTTCTTTGATGTTCTTGAGTTTCATGTTCATTGCCTCCCATGCAATTTTTTACTTTGACTTTCGATTACAGTTGCAGTATACGCGCTGGGGAAGGAAAATTCAAGGGGTGGTTTGAACAAAACGCACAAAAATATGTGTTTTATTTTGTGCGATACGCCGGATAATAAGTATACAACCGGGTCAGAGCCGCACTGCGGCTGGCAGCGCCGGGTGCAAGAAAGTGCACATCCGCACCCACGTCCTGACTGCCCTGCAGCACGATCAGAAGTGTGTCCATCTCCTTTCCGGCAGAAAAGAGGATGGATGCCTCGCCGGACAGACCGTGCCATGCGCCGTCCTCACGCGTGAGCGTCAGCGTATACGGCTCCTCCATACCGTCAAGGCCGGAGATCGTCAGCGTCCCGTGAAACAGATTGCTGTGCAGCACGCTTTTCGTCAGCGTGCCGGTGAGCGTGAGCGTGTGCGCCTGTGCAAATGCCTCGTCGGCCAGCGCGTATTCCGTGACGGTCTGGGAAAGCTCGACCGGCGTCTGCGTCGGTACCGCAACCAGCACCACAAGATTTAAAATCAGCACTGCGACCGCAATGCCGAACACCGCCGTGCGGTGGCGGGCGAACCAGTTCTTATTTTCTTCTCCCATAGCTCAATTCTCCATTCTTCACAGATTCTTCAGATTTGAAACCTTGAAATAGTTACAATTTAGTGTATAATAAATTACAGATTGATATTTAATCAACATCTCACACCGAAAGGAGCGGATGCGATGGCAGCATGACCGGCCGCTTTTACACAAACAACCAAACCAACCAGTTTCAAAAGGGCGCTGCGGGACCCCGCAGCGCCCTTTTTGATTATACAGGAATCTTCCAAAAACCGCAAGCGGTCAGAACCGCTGATTTATCCGACGTACGGAACCAGCTCGAAGTATTCCAGCTCCGATTCGCCGTCAATATACCACTGCCAGTCCCCCGCGGGCTGCTCGATTGCGATGCGTCCGGTCACGCCGTCGCTTGTGATCACGTCGACGAAGCTCTTGCCGTCCGTTCCCGTGACCTGCAAAACCGTGCCGGGGCCGAAGACGGACTCCGTGCCGTCGTCCAGCGTGACGGGAATATCCCGCACAACGGACAGGCGGGAATAGCTCGTATTTGCGGGAACGATCTGCCACTCATCGCCCAGCGGCGTCAGCACATCGTCGTGCAGGGCATAGGCACGGATGGCGCTGTAGGAGCCGAGCACATTCTGCGTGCTCTCAAGCTGGAGGCTGTTATCGGAGACGCCGATGATCGCGGCCTCCAAATAGATCTGGTCCTCAAACGGGATCAGCTCCGGCGTCCCGGTCTTCATCGACCAGACATTCAGCACATACTGATCCCCGTTCATATTGCCGTTGAAATAGACCTCCGGATAGCCGTCCGCGTCCAGATCAGCCAGCCAGATGTGTGCGTTGAAGCTGGCGGGATAGGACACATCCGGCTCCTCAAAGCCGGTGTCGAACACGTCCGACCCCTTCTGAATGCGCAGCACAAACGACTGCTGGTCATATTGATCCCAGATGCGCAGCAGCTGCACCGTCTCGGGCGTGCCGCAGCCATCCAGATCTGCCTCGCCGCTGCGGACGATCTCGGTGCGGATGCTCTGGAAGCCGTAAAGCGTGATGCCGTCATAGGGGATCTCAGCCGGAACCGGATCCTGCGCAGGAAGCTCGACCGGGGCAAACGGCTCCGCCTCAGGCTCAGACGGGACTGGCTCGACCGGCTGCGGGTCTGTGACCGTATTCGTCGTGTCCTCGACCGGCTCCTCCGACGGGACAACGCGTATGGCGACCGCCAGCACCTGCGGCGGGTCAGACGTTTCAACGCCGCCGAGATACGTGATATCCACCTGAAGTGCCTGCGTCAGCTCGGACACAGAAATGGGCCAGCCGTCCGCGCCGGTGGGGACAAGCCCGTCGGCCAGCGCGACCGTGACCGTGTCCGCAGAACCGAACGACGAGTCTTTGTCTGCAGGGCGAACCGTCAGCGTACCGCCGCCGGATGAAAGAATATCGGCAGTAAATGTCGTGACGTGTACCTCAGCGGGCGCTTCCGGCTCCGGGTCAGCCTGTACAGGCTCCTCCGGAAGCGGCTTTGCACAGCTGCACAGCAGCGAAAGCGCCAGCGCCGCGGCCAGCACGAGAATCAGCTTTTTCATAGTTCCTCCTTCTGGGAGATCTCAATCGCTGTCCCAGTGTCACCATAATAGCGGATTCTGCCGCATTCGTCAATGGACAGTTTTGCTTATTTTGAATATGTTTTGCCCGTTTCCTCCATCAAAATGCGCTCTTTTTGTGATTATGTGAACTTGCGGAAACAATTTGTAATTTCCGGGGAAGTGCAGCCCAGCCGCCTGTCCGTATTGCCCCAGGGCCAAAGCGCGCGGCGCAAAGCTTCTCTGCCAGGCGCCGTTCTCCGCTTCATCCGGATCTTGCAGTGAAGCCCCACGCCATGTTCTTCAAAAATACCGCCTCTTCTTACCATGCGCTGCACGATAAGAAGAGGCGGCTTTTGCTCTCCGGTGCGCCGGTCAATACGCCAGCGCAGACTGGACGGTGTGGTGGATGAGGTCGTGACCGGCCTGCGTGGGGTGGATGCCGTCCGCGCCGATGAGCGTCGGGAAGACGCGGCTTTTCAGGAACTCCGCGCGCAGATCGACCAGCCTGCAGCCGAATGCACGGCTCAGCTGCGCGACCATGGCGTTATAATACTCCTGCCAGCGGTACAGATGGTCCGTATCGCCCAGCCAGTGCAGAATATTTTCCGCGCTCAGCCCTCTGGTGATAAAGGAGAAATACCGCTCCTGCTCCAGCGGCGGCAGGCTCGTCATGGCCACGCGGGCGCCCGCGCTCTGCGCCTTGCGGATGGCGGTGCAGTATTGGTCGATGAACTGCTCCGACGGCGTGTGCGGCAGATGCTCGCCGTCCGGGTCTTCCGAGATGGCCTTCCAGTCGTAATCGCAGTCGTTGCCGCCGAAGCAGAACAGCACCGTCGTATCGCCATCGCAGGAGCCGAGCTTCCGGTCAAGCTGCTTCAGTCCCGCGTCGATGGTCGCGCCCATTTTTGCGTTGTTTTCCACGGTGACGCCCTGCGCACGCAGCGTGTCGAAATCATGCTCCTGACACAGGTGATAGCTCTGGCCGTTATAGGTGACGCCCTTGATGATGGAGTCGCCGAAGATCTTCAGATTTTTCATGGGGATCCCTCCTGCCTGTTTGTATCTCCAGTGTAGCCGCATGGCGGGAAAAAGTCTCCCGATTCCTGCCCCAAAACGCTCTCCGGGTTCGTTCCCGCCGGTCTACAAAACGAAGTCCGGCACTCTACTGCCCGTAGAGTGCCGGTTTTTTGCGGGAAAAGTTCGCGGTGCATAGCCAGAAGCAGTAGAATCCGAACCCGGCAGCACTTCACTCGCCTTCCTGCATTTTTTTGACGATTTCCATAAAGCGGGCGATCACACGGTCGTAATTTTCCCTCCGGTGCGGGAACAGACAGCCGGAGCAGTCCTTTATCCCGTTCTCCGTATAGCGGAAATTGCCGCCGCAGCCGCGTCCGAGCGCGTACAGCGGGCAGTAGCAGAACAGGCAGTTGAAATCCTCCGGGTGCTTTGTCTCATGGCAGGGGAAATATTCGCAGTCCCGGTTCTGAAAAAATGCGTAGTGCCGCTCTTCCATCATTCCTTCTCCTTCAGCCGCTCGCACAGCGCCGCGTCCGGCGTGACGACGGCAGTCTGATACGTCGTGTAGATCACCATGCCGGGCTTCGCGCCCGCAGGCTTTTTGACAAATTTCACCGGCGTATAATCGACCGGCACGTTCTGGCCGTCGCGGGCCTGCGAATAATACGCCGCAAGCTGCATCGCCTCCGTCACCGTCCGATCGGGCGGCGTCCGGCCGTTCGTTTCGATGATGACGTGGCTGCCGGGGATCTTCTGGACGTGCAGCCAGATATCCGTTTTCGCGGCCAGCTTTGTCGTCAGCTCGTCGTTCTGCCGGTTGCTGCGGCCGACAAAAATCGGGAAACCGTCAGACGACATGAACCGCATGGGGCGGCTCGGCGGCAGCTTCATGCGCTTTTTGCGGTCCGTCTCGCGCAGATAGCCGCCGGAGACAAGCTCCGCCCGAATCTCCTGTAAATCCCGCGCGGATTCCGCACGTGTAAGCGCGTCGAGGACGCTTGCCAGATACGCAAGCTCCTGCTCACCCTTTGCGATCTGTTCTGTCAGAATTCTTTCGGCGTTCTTGGCCTTCTGATAGTCCTTATAGAATTTCGCCGCGTTCTGCTGTGGGGAAATGGCCGGGTTGAGGGTGATTTCGATCTCCTTCATGTCCGGGTCGTAAAAGTCAGCGGCGCGCAGCTTCGTCTGGCCGCGCCTGATGGCGTAGAGGTTCGCCGTGAGGATATCGCCGAGCTGCCGCAGGCGCTCGCGGTCATGGGTCGCGGCAAGCTCCTTACGCTGGTTCTCCAGCTTGCGTGCCGTGCGTGCGTGCAGATTGGAGACGGTTTTGCGGATGGCCTGCGATGACTGCCGGATGGAGTCGGCGCGGTCGCGCGCGGCATAGAACCGGTCGAGCAGCTGCGAAAACGAGTCATACGGCTCCTGCCGGATAAAATCGCCATACTGCGTCACGGGCAGGCAGGTAAAGTCCCACGGGCGCTCGTCGCGATACAGGAGCATGGGCTGCGGCGGCATGGTCTGAAGCTGCGCGAAGGCGGCAAGCAGACGCGCTGCCAGCGCTGTTTTTTCTTCTGCCGAAAGCGCGGACAGGTCGGTATCCAGATCGCCCGTCAGGCGGAACGCAAGCTCCCGGCACACAAGCGGCGAGAGGCCGCCGAAGGTATCCAGCAGCCAGCCGTCAAGACGCTTCGGCGCGGTCTGTGCAGACAAAAGCGCGGCCAACTCCTCTCCCGTGACGGCAAACGGGTCGCGCTTGCCCTGCGTGGGCGGCAGATGGTAGTAAAGGCCCGGCAGAACCTGCCGCTTTTCGCTCATTTCAAAGTCGACGCGGCGCAGGCAGTCGAGAATGCGCCCGTCCTCGCCCGTTAAGATCAGGTTGGAGTTGCGGCCCATGACCTCCAGGATCAGGTGCTTGCGCGTGGGGCTGCCCATCTCGTCGGTGCAGTCGAAGGTGAGGTCGAGCAGGCGCTCCATCTCCGGCTGCTGCATGGACACGAGACGGCCCCCTGTCAGGTGCTTGCGCAGGAGCATACAGAACATGGGCGGCTGCGCCGGGTTCTCGGCGGGCTCGTTCGTCAGGTGGATGCGCGGATGATTGGGCGAGGCCGTCAGCAGCAGCCGTCCGCCGCCAGCCGCGCCGCGCATGGACAGAATCAGCGTGTCGCGCTGCGGCTGCTGGACCTTATCGATGCGGCAGCCGGTCAGACTGCCCTCCAGCTCACGACGGACCGCCGTGAGGAAAAATGCGTCAAATGGCATGGGATTCCTCCATGGTCAGGATAAAAAGCTCGTTCAGCCGGTCGAGCTGGCCGGTGAGATATAACGCGCCAAACAGGCATTCCAGCCCCGTGGCTCTGGCATACTGCGCATAGGTGGCGTTTTTCGGCACCTGATGCACGTGCGCGTTGCGCCCGCGCTTGTAAAAGGCCAGCTCCTCCTCTGTCAGAAGCGGGAGCATACGCTCGGCCCGCGCAGCCTGCGCCGGAGCGCAGACGAGGTCGACCGTCGCACGGTGCAGATTGCCGTTCAGCGCCTTGCCGGACGCACAGAGGAAGCTCCGCACCAGCAGCTCAAACACCGCGTCGCCGCAGTGCGCAAGACCGAGCGCGCTGATCTGGTTGACCGCGCGCCGGTCCATGTTCAGATGAAAGTAGTTTTCCAAGCAAATGCCTCCATTGTTCGGAACTTTTTATACTATACCACATCTGCAGGCAGGTTTTCCAGTGGGCGCAAAAAAATGGTTGACTTATTGGTTACAATCTGTTACAATTCAAACTAGTTTATCGAACGAAAGAGGGCATTTTGTATGCAGAAGAAATTCCGCCGTCTGGCGGCAGTCATGTTATGCCTGACGCTGCTGGCCGTACCGGCGCTGGCCGCCGAGGCGACCATTGATCTGGATTACGTCACGATCGTGGGCGAGGGCTTTGCCGCCGATACCTTCTGCGGCGTGGACGCGCTTTATAATGAGACGGGTGCGACGCTGTTCTGCAACGAGCTGATCGAACGGTTCTACAGCGCCGTTTACGGCGTGACCGTGTTCACGAACAGCGGCGATATCACCGCTGCCAGCCCGTCGGGCTACTGGTTCGAGGTTACATACACGCCGCAGCCCGGCGATATCGCCTATGCCTCCGCCGAGGCGCGGGAGCGCTACGGCAACCACTATGCCATCGTCAAATCCGTCGACGAAGCGGGCGGCACCGTCACGCTGTTCGAGCAGAACTGGGTCTGGGACGGCAAGGCCGGTGTAAACCGCAGGATCCCCTATGACGGCGGGTGCTATACCTTCTATACCATGTGCTCCAGCGCCGGACGCGCAGCGCCCGCCGGAGAAGCGGAGCCTGTTGCCGCAGCGCCTGCGGCGGAGGAGCCGCAGCCCGTATCCGACGACGTATCCACGATCTATGCATGGGGCAGCGGCATATCCAGCATCACCGGAACGCCGTCCAGCTGGGCCGCGGAGCTTGTCTCGCACGCGGACGTCTACGGCATCACCATGCTGGCCGGCGGCAGCTACCAGTCCGCCATCACCCGCATGACCCTTGCCCGCCTCGCGGCGAACACCGCGCGAACGCTCGGACTGGTCGAGGACGTATCCGATCCGGTCGCCGTTGTGCAGCAGCTCGGCGTGATGCAGCCGAACGCCGACGGCAGCTTTGACACGACCTCCAGGGTCACGCGCCAGATGGCCGCGACGGTGCTGCTGCGTCTTCTGCGGCAGTCGAGCGTGGTCTTTGAGGCTGATATGTCGATGCTCGACCGCTATCCCGACAGCGCCTCCATTTCCGACTGGGCCAGAGAGGCCGTCGCAATGATGACGCAGTATGATCTGATGAACGGCACAACGAAGGGCTTTGAGCCGAAAAAGGACATGACGCTCGAGCAGTGCCTCGTCCTGCTCACGCGCATCTGCGAGTTCTGAACGGATAACGAACAAAATGATATGCGCAGCGCCTGCCCCGCATGGGGCAAGGCGCTGCGCATCAGTCTGTCAAAGAGCTGCTGTATTCCTAAAAGCCATAAAAACAGCTGCCTGCGGCGCTTCGGGCCTGCAGGCAGCTGTTTTTTACATTGTTACATGGGCAAGCGTCTTTACATATTCGACCGACTGCATGATCTGTGCGTAAAGCTGCTCGTCCGACGGCTCCAGGAAGCGGAAGGACAGATCCCGCACGCTGACGCAGAAGCTCATAGGCATTTCCAGCGCGCAGCCAAGCGTTCCGCCCTGCCGTTCCAGCGCGGCAAGCATGGCCGGATATGGGAACACGCCCTGCCCGATCGGCTCGTTCCAGATATAGCCGTCGTGGATGCTGCCGTCCTTCATGTGCAGATACGCGACCGGCACGGAGGCGTTCTGCAGATCCTCGTCCAGCCGGATCTCGCCCCGGCAGAAGCGGTAGGTATTTCCCGGGTCATAGGTATATTGGACGTGCGGCAGATCCAGCTCCGCGAACACGCCGCCGCATTCGCTTGCCGGGCCGACGATATCGCCGTAGGATTCCAGCCCCAGCCGCAGGCCATAGCGGTCAGCGGCCTCGGCCGCCCGCTTGACGTGCTCCTCAAACACGGCGTACCGTGCCTTCGGGCCGCAGCGCGTATTGACGAGCTGCGCGCCGATCTGCCCGGCAAATTCGATCTTTTTCAGCAGACGCGCGAACTGCGCCTCGTCCGTCATGTCGCAGTGCGCCGACAGCGCGGTGCATTGCAGATCGCGCTTCTGCAGCTCCCGCTCGATCTGCATAACGTATTCCGGTGAAACGCGCTCTGCGACGATCTGCTCGCTGATGCCGTCGATGGCGGACAGCTCGATCGTATGGAACCCGCAGCGGCGGGCCATGTCCATGGCGCGGATCGGGTCCGTGCCCGGAACGTTATTGGCGCAGAATGTAAATGGTGCAAGTGTCAGCATATGGATCCCTCCTGTTCAAAGCGCAGCATGACCTTGGCCTCGCGGCCGCTGGATTTTTCACGGAACGCCTCGATTCCTTTGGAAAACGGCAGCTCACAGGAAATGACCTCTTCCAGCTTCAGCTGGCGCGCCATGGCGATAGCCGCCGGGAACTGTCCGCTCGGCACGCAGACGGCGGAGAGCGTCGCGTCCTTCCAGTAGAGCGTGAACAGATTCAGCTCCAGATTATAGTCCATCCCGTAAAGCCCGAAAAACACGACGGAGCCGCCGCGCGCGACAAGATTCATGGTGATCGCCGCCGATTTCCGGTCGCCGCTGGCCTCGATGACCGCGTCGTAGCCGATTCCGCCGCTCAGCGTCAGCGCCTCGGTCACGACGCTCTGTGTATTCGGGTCGATCACAACGTCCGCGCCGAAGCGCAGCGCCGCCTCCCGCTTTTCCGCGACCGGCTCGACCACAACGATCTGTCCGACCGGGTGCTGCCGCACGAGCTTGAGAATGATCTGTCCCATGGCCCCGCAGCCGAGCAGAATGACCCGCTTGCCGTAGCCGAGCCGCGCCTTGCCTACGGCGTGCATGGCCATCATCAGCGGCTCGATCAGGCTTCCAGCCCGCAGGCTCACCTGCTCCGGCAGGCGGAAGACCTGCTGCTGGCGGATATTCAGATATTCCGTCATCAGATCGGCATAGCCGACGCTGGGGTTCGTACAGTATTCCGGTCTGTTGCTGCGGCAGGCGTCACACAGGCCGCAGGGCTCATACGGGTTGATCGTCACGCGGTCGCCCGGGTGGAGCGCACGGACATTCTCGCCCACCGCTGTCACGACGCCGGAGCCCTCGTGCCCCAGATAGCCGTTCAGCGGATACGCCGCGGTTCCGCGCAGCATCATCATATCGTAGCCGCAGATCGACGCGAACGCCATTCTGACCTGCACCTCGCCCGGCCCCGGCGTGGGCGGCATGGGAAGCTCCTTGAAATACAGCTTCCGGTTCGGCTGCATCCGAAGCGACCGGATCATAATTCTGCCTCCTTCTGCATGGCTGCGCGGTACTCCTGCGGCGTCATGCCCGTTCGTTTTTTGAATACCTGACTGAAATATTTAGAGTTTTCAAAGCCGACGTTTCCGGCAATATCGATGATGCGGTCTTTCGTCTGCAGCAGCTGCTTGGCGCGGCGGATGCGCTGCTCGCTCAAATAGGCGTTGAAGGCCTGCCCTGTCTCCTTTTTGAACACGCGGCTGAGATAGGCCGGGTTCATATGGACATACTCCGCCGCGACCGTCAGCGTCAGCGGCTCAGCAAGGTTCTGCGTAACGAAGCGGCAGACCTCGTCGATAGCGCTGTTGGACGTCGTGCGCAGATTGCGGATGCTGGAAAACAGCGCGGTCATCTGTTCGCGGCAGATGGTGAACATGGCCTCGACTGTTGCAGGACGCTGCGCGCCCAGCAGCGGGGTCAGCGCGGGATCGACGCCGAAGCTGCTGCTGAGGGAATACATCTGAACCGTCAGCTGCGTCATGACAAACGAGCAGACCTCATCCGACATACTGTGGCTGACCATGTCCTGCAGCTCCCGCAGGATCGCAAGCGCCTCCAGCTGCCGCGCATCCTGCATACTCAGCGAAAGCGCCGAAAGCTTTTCGTGCAGCAGCTGCTGCGTGACCGGCACGCGGTAGGAAAACGCCATCTTCGGCTGTAGGCAGAGCGGCGAGAAGAAAAAGCGCAGCTTGCGCAGCTCCAGCAGCTGGCGGCACTGATTGTGCCACTGCGGCAGCGGCAGCGGTACGTCGGAAATATCAAAGGTCATCTGCCCGAGCGCGTGATGCGCAGCAAGCGCGTTGATCTGTCCCGCCCAAAAGTTCCAGTCCGGCTCTACGTCCTGCCCGCCGGCAAGCAGAATGCACAGATTCTGATCGCGGTAAATACAGATATCTGTATTTCCAAGCGGACGAAGAAGCGCAGTCAATTCTGAAAAGAACGATTCCAGCGCGGCATAATCGGAGGAAAAGCCGGGATCCGGCTGGGAGCCGAGCAGGATCCAGCAGTCCTGGCTGCCCACGTGCAGCCGCCCGAACTGCTGCTGCGCAGACCCCGTGCCGACCGGCACAAGGCCCATCAGCAGCTCCATGACCTCCAGACTGTGCTGGACATATTCGTTTTCCGGGGGCCGGACTGCGCCCGTTTCGTGCTTTTGCAGGCGTCCGGCCTCCTCGACCGCGTGCAGGAGCATCGCATCCGAGGGCATGGCGTCCGGCAGCAGCTGCTGCACCTTGACCGCAGCCGCGCCCTCAATGACCGCCTCCGACCCGTCGGACAGCAGGACGAAGCGCGGGCAGATCCCGCGCGGGAGCAGATAATTGATAAGATCCTCCGGGTTCCAGAAGGTCATATGCACCGGCATAATCACAACGTCCGGGTGCAGCGACTCGATCAGCGACATTCCGAGCACACTGTTGTCCGCCGTTCCGCACAGTTGAATGTGCCCGGCCTGCCCCAGAAGGATGCGGCGCAGATGCTGCGTCTGCGAATACAGGGATGAAATAATCAGGACCTGAATCATGACAGCCTCCCGTTGCTTTTTTACTGATGTCAGATATTTTATCACAGCACGCCCGCAATGCCAAGCTTTTTGTGGGATTTGCTCCGTTTCTGTCTGAATCTCACCCCAAATATGTATATTATTTTTACTTCCGACAATCCAATGCAAAAATTCAAACTATCAAGGTATAATTTTCGCACTTCCACCATGCATTTTTCACAATGTCGTATGCAAAATTGTGAATATGCACAAAAACCACCGGCATATTTTGACGCGCTTTTGTATTTTTGGGTGGGAAAAGGTTGAAATATAAAGCGCAAAGCCCCGGACAATCCGGTATCATGGAAACAGCAGAACGCCATATGTAAAAAAACTTGTTGGAGGAAAAAAGAACATGAAAGCTCTCGTTTACACAACACAGGCGAAAATGGACGGAAGAAAAGTCATCGAACCCGGCAAATGTGAGCTTCTGGACATCCCGGAACCGCAGCTTCTGCCGACCGACGATATGAAGATCCGCGTCGACTACTGCGCCATGTGCGCGACCGACGTGCACATCGTCACGATGGGTCTGTACGGTATGCCCGCACCCTGGATCATGGGCCATGAGCTCTGCGGCACAATCGTCGAAGTCAATCCCCGCGCCACGGAAAACGGCTTTGCCGTCGGCGACAAGGTCGTCGTAAACTGCACTGCACCGTGCGGCTGCTGCGACGAATGCAAGCGCGGCCACGACATCTTCTGTAAGCATCCGATCGCAGGCTCCTTCGTTCACGGCTTCACCGAATACTGCACCGCCGTCTGCGAGCAGGTCTTCCAGATCCCGAAGAACAGCCCCATCGACCCGAAGTATTACTGCCTCGCAGAGCCGATGGCCTCCGCGATGGACGGCATGGATCTGGCCGACATCAAGATCGGCGACAACGTGCTGCTGCAGGGCTGCGGCGCGATCGGCTCCATCATCCTCAACATGCTCCTGCTCAAGGGCGGCGCAAACGTCACCGTTTCCGATCCCATCGCAGAAAAGCGTGAGACGGCTCTGAAGCTCGGCGCACAGTATGTCATCGACCCGAAGAATGAGGATCTGAAAGAACGCGCGATGGAGATCACAAACGGCCGCGGCTACGACGTGATCTTCGACGTTTCCGGCGTTCCCGCCGCCGCTCCGCTGCTGCCGAAGCTGCTGGCCAACAAGGGCACGGTCGTCTACTTCGCCGTATTCCCGATGGACTATGAGCTGCCGCTCAACCTGTACGACCTGTACATAAAGGAAGGCCGCCTGCAGACCGTCTTCACCACGATCTACAACTATCCGCGCGTCATCGACCTCATCCCGAGAATGAATCTGGACGTGATCGCAAACCGCGAAATGAAGCTCAGCGACGGCGTCGAGATCTTCAACGCGTTCCTGGAATCCAAGAGCAACAAGATCATCGTCGACTGCCAGCACTGATGGCTTCCATCCGATTTCCGTTCAACAACAAAGAAGAGATAGAAAGGATACAACATGGAACATAAGCAAACTGTAACCGAGGTCAAGGAATCCCGGTTGAGCGTCAAGCAGAAGGTTCTGTTTGGCATGGGCGACTATCTCAATACCATTACCTATGGTATGATCAGTGCCTTCCTCATGGCCTTCCTGACCGATACCCTGCTGATCCCCATGGCAGCAGTCACCGCCATTATGTCCCTGTCCAAGCTCTGGGACGCCATTAACGACCCCGTCATCGGCGTTATCATCGACAAGAGCCGTTCGCCCAAGGGCGTGTACCGCCCATGGCTGATTCGGATGATGATTCCGTTCGCGCTGTCGAACATCCTGCTCTGGCTGCCGATCGGCCATTGGTCGACCTCCGCCAAGATCACCGTCGTCTCCATCGTCTACTGCCTGTACATGGTCTTCTTCACGGCCTATCATATCGCCTACGGCTCGCTCGGCGGCGCTATGACGCAGAACACGGACGACCGCGGCTCGCTCTACGGCTACCGCCTCGGCACATCCCAGCTGCTGTTCTGGCTGATGACGGTTCTGTGGCTGCCGCTCATCAACCTGCTGATGTCCGGCGGTATGGCGCAGGACAAAGCATATTTCACCGCTGCCATTATCTTCACTGTCCCCGGCCTGCTGTTTGCAGTCCTGCTGTACCGGAACTCCAGGGAAGTCGTCGAGCCCCAGAAGAGCACCAAGCTGCCTGCAAAGGATCTTTGGCACTTCGTCATTCAGAACGGTCCGTTGCTCATGGTCATGTTCGGCCAGTTCGTCTGCGGTATTTACATGTACGGCCGCAGCGGCGTCATGATGTACTACTTCACCTATTATGCCGGCAACACCAACCTCTTTACGATCTATAATCTGATCGCCTGGCTGCGGTATCGCAGGCCCGTTCACGGCCCCGATCCTCATGGAGAAGTGCGGCAACAAGGGCCGGATCGTCGCTCTGGGCGCAATCGGCTCCGGCGCGCTGTTTGTCGCGATGAACTTCATCAACGCCGGTACCAATCCCCTGCTGTTCTACATCTTCGCCGGTGTCAGCGGCTACTTCAACGGTCTGATCATGGCTGCGGTCTACGCCTGCATGCTCGATACCATCGAGGTCGGCCAGTATAAGACCGGTATCCGCGCCTCCGCGTTTGCCGTCTCCCTCTGCCACTTCGCGAACAAGCTCGGCATGACCATCTCCACTGCCGGTGTCGGCGCTGTTCTGGCCGCGCTCGGCTTCGCCGCCAACCAGACGCAGAACGGCGATGTCCTGTTCTGGATCAACGGCTTCTTCACCTGGCTCCCCGGCGTCATCGGTATCGTCGTCGGCGTTGTCTTCCTGTTCTACAAGCTCAACCGTGAGCGTTACTACGAGATCCTTGCCAAGCTCAAGGAAAAAGCCGAATAATCCCCCCGCAACCACAAGCTGAAAGGAGTTTTCACATGGCAGAGAAAGCCTTAGTCCATCGCATGGAGCAGGCTGCCCTGACGACGAAGATCCGGCTTCTGGATCTGGCACATCAAACGCTCATCCATATCGGCGGCGACCTGTCTGTCTGCGATATGATGACCGCCATCTGGCAGTATGCAATGCACTATGACGTCAAGAATCCGCACTGGGAGGGCCGCGACCGCTTCGTCCTGTCCAAGGGACACGCGGCAGCCGTCACCTCGTTCAGTCAGGCCGCCATCGGCTGCTATGATGTCGGAGATATCTACAAGGAATACGCCACCAACTTTGGCCGCTTCGGCATGCATTCGTGCAACCTCGCAAACCCGTATGTCGACGTCTCCACCGGTTCGCTCGGCCACGGCTTCCCTGTCGCCAGCGGCATGGCCACCGCGCTGAAGCGCAAAGGCTCAAGCAGCCGCGTCTACACCGTTGTCGGCGACGGCGAGTGCGGCGAGGGTTCGATCTGGGAGGCGGCAATGTACGCCCACCAGTATAAGCTCGGCAATCTGGTCGTCTTCGTCGACCGCAACGGGATGTCCTTCGACGGCCCGACCGAGGAATACATGGCGCTGGAACCGTTCGCCGACAAGTGGCGCGCGTTCGGCTGGAACACCGTCACCATCGACGGCCACGACATGAACGCCATCCTCGACGCCATCGACGCGCTGCCCGCGCCTGATTCCGACGTTCCGACCGTTATCATCGGCAAGACCGTCAAGGGCCACGGCGTCAGCTTCATGGAGAACAACGTCTCCTGGCACGCAGGCTGCGTCAACGAAGCCGACTGGATCAAGGCAAAGGCCGAGATCACCGAAGCATATGAAAGAAAGTGGGGTGCGGAAGCATGAGTGAAGCGCAGGGCAAGCTGCTGCAGGGCGAAATGAACATGACCCTGAACATGACCATAATGACCAGCGCACGCGACGCTGTCGGCAAGTGCCTGGCCACGCTCGGCGGCGAGTATGACAACATGCTCGTTCTGACCGCTGACGTCGATACCTCCTCCCGCATTCAGGCGTTCAAGGAAAAATATCCTGACCGCTGCTACAACGTCGGCATTGCCGAGCAGAACCTGATGAGCGTCTCCGCCGGTCTTGCCCACGAGGGCTTCCGCCCGCTGGCCTTCGCGTTCGCACCGTTCGCGTCCATGCGCTGCTACGAGCAGGTGCGCACCGATATCTGCTATTCCAAGCTGCCGGTCGTCATCATCGGCAACGGCGCAGGCTATTCCAACGGCGCTTCCGGCTGCACGCACTGCGCGCTGGAGGACTCCGCGCTCATGGTTGCCTGCAACAACATGACGGTTCTCGAACCGGGCGACCCGTTCCAGATCGCAAAGCTGCTGGAGGCGGCGATGGAGCTGAACGCCCCTGTCTACATCCGTCTTGGCCGCGAGGCCACAAGTTCCCTGTATCCGGAGGATACAAAATATGAGATCGGCAAGGCGCTCATCCCGCGCGAGGGCGACGACGGTGCGTTCATCTGCACCGGCATCATGGTCCACTTTGCCATGGAAGCCGCCAAGCGCATCCACGATGAGCTGGGCAAGGAGATCCGCGTTGTCGATATGTTCACGATCAAACCGCTTGACAAGCAGGCCGTTATTGACGCCGCAAAAACCGGCCGCGTCGTCGCAGCGCAGGACCACAACCTGCTCGGCGGTCTTGGCCAGCTGGTCGGCTCGTGTATCGCAGAGGCGGGCATTGCCTGCAAGCTGGTCAGCCGCGGCTGCCCGGACTACTTCGTCCCGATCGCGAACCCAGAATTCCTCTACGCCCGCAACGGCATGGACGCCGACGGCCTGTACGAGGCAATGAAGGCCATGTTCTAAGCACGTTCCTACCCTTTCCTGTACAGGCGCCGGGAGATCTCTCCCGGCGTCTGTCAAATAAATAAAAGGCATACGGACTCTGCCTCCCTCAACATCAGTCCGTATGCCTTTTCTGATATACTGTTTTTACGGAAATCTTCAGCGAATTCGTAACTTCTGCGGCAAATTCGTGCTGCTCTGCAAATTTTGAACGCAAAGCTAGGGTGTATCTGAAAACTCATGATGTGACCGGCAGCGAGGGATTTTTGCGTTGCGCAAGACATTTTTTCGCAGGAATACTGACGTATTTCAAGGAAAAATGACGCGGCGCACCGCAAAAAGGCCCGCTGTCCGGGTGCGTTGGGAGTTTTCAGATACACCCTAGTTTACCGCAGATATTCTAACGCAGCTACTCACAAATTCGGAGTACCGTAACAGGCGGCGCGTACCTTATTGCCCGTAGGGTGATTTGGTGTGTTCGTAACACCCAAAAATCAGGTACTTGCCTGAACTGTACCCGCAGAACGCACAAAACCGTAACCCAGCGCCCCTTTTCTCCCTCATCTTTTCCGGCAAGGCGGAAAAGATGGGGCCGCCGGAGGCTTGACTACTTCCGGGTTCTTACGCGAACGGGTTCTCCGTGGGGTACGGCAGGGACTTCGGCTGGTTATAGGCGATGTCGCCCACGCCGAGGAACTTGAAGACCTCGAACAGGAGCTTGCCATAGTGACCGAAGGCGACCGCGCCGTGGTGCGGGTAGCGCTTCTGGACGAGGACGTGGCGATAGAATCTCCCCATCTCCGGGATGGCGAAGATGCCGATGCCACCGAAGCTGCCCGTATGTACCGGCAGAATTTCACCCTCTGCAATGTAGCTGCGAAGCACACCGTCGGAATCGCACTGCAGGCGGTAGAACGTGATCTGGCTTGCTGCAAGATCGGCCTCGAGCGTGCCGCGCGTGAAGTCGGGCTCGGAGCCTGCCGGTTCGAGCAGACGGTGCTGGATGAGCTGATACTTGACCGCACGGTCGGCGCAGAGCTTGCAGGACGGCGTGTTGCCGCAGTGGAAGCCCATGAAGGTATCAGTCAGCGTATAGTCAAACTTGCCCTTGATTTCAGCTTCATACAGGCTGGCCGGGACAGAGTTATTGATGTCCAGCAGCGTCACGGCATCGTACGAAATGCACGCACCGATGTACTCCGACAGCGCGCCGTAGATATCGACCTCGCAGGCCACGGGAATGCCGCGGGAGGCAAGGCGGGAGTTCACATAGCACGGCTCGAAGCCGAACTGCTCCGGGAACGCGGGCCAGCACTTGTCGGCGAAGGCGACGTATTTGCGCGCGCCCTTGTGGCCTTCTGCCCAGTCCAGAAGCGTCAGCTCAAACTGCGCCATGCGTTCGAGCATATCGGCGTAGTATTTGCCCTCGCCCATCTCCTTCTTCATATCCTCACAAACGGAGGGAATACGCGCATCGCCCGCGTGGGTCTTGTAGGAGACGAGCAGGTCGAGTTCGGAGTTTTCCTCGATCTCCACGCCGAGCTCATACAGGCCCTTGATGGGCGCGTTGCAGGCGAAGAAGTCCTGCGGACGCGGGCCGAAGGTGATGATCTTCAGATTCTTCACGCCGATAACGGCACGGGCAATGGGAATGAAGTCCGCAATCATCTTTGCAATGTCTTCGGCGGTGCCGACCGGGTATTCGGGGATGTAGCCCTTGAGGTGCCGCATGCCGAGGTTGTACGAGCAGTTCAGCATGCCGCAGTAGGCGTCGCCGCGGCCGTTGATGAGGTCGCCGTCGCCCTCGGCGGCAGCCACGAACATACACGGGCCGTCAAAATATCTGGCAATGAGCGTTTCCGGCGTCTCCGGGCCGAAGTTGCCGAGGAAGACGACAAGGGCGTTGCAGCCTGCCGCGTTGACGTCGGCGACAGCCTTGCGCATATCGGCTTCATTTTCGACAGTGACGGGACATTCGTACACGCCGCCCTCACAGGCCTTGGCGATATTCGCGCGGCGCATTTCGGAGAGCGTTCTGGGGAAGCAGTCGCGGGAGACGGCGATGAGGCCGAGCTTGACATTGGGGATGTTTTCAAACATGATACAGTTCCTCCTTAGTTTTCGGTAATATCGATATTCTTGCCGGTCAGGCCGATGTGCGCGCCGGTTTTTGCTTCGCTGGAGTCCGGATGGGCCAGCAGCCACTTGTTGCGGGCGGTCATCCATGTATCTTCTTCTCTCTGTGGCTCGAAGACAGGCTTCTCCGTGTTCGTATCCTTCGGCAGGACGACGGCAACGCGGAAGCCGGTCTTCTCCGTCTGACACGGCGCGTAGTGGAGCGTCGTGCCGTAGACCTCGACCGCCGCGCCCGCCGGGACGCGGAAGGCTTTGACCTTCGCGGTGTCAAGCCTGCCGTCCTCGATCTCGTCTTCCTTTGCCAGCAGCAGCACGAAATCCGTCTCGCCGGCGTTGACCTCGCTGTCGCGATGATATTCGAGGCAGTTCAGCTTTGTGTTGTAGCCCCAGCACATCCCGATCTGGATGGGCATCCCGCCGTAGGCTCGATTCTGCATGGCATCAAAGATGCCGCTTTCCTCCAATGCGGGAATCGACGGCTCATAGGCCGTGCCGCTCTCCGGCATGGGGACAGTCTTCATCGCCGCGATCAGCGCAGCCGTGTCAAAGCCGGTCAGGACCTTGCCGTAGGGCTTGAATGCGGGGTCGGAAACAGAGTAAATTTTCATAATTCCTCCTGTTATAGAAAATCACAACTGTAGGGGCCGACGACTCTGTCGGCCCTGAAAATATTGCGAATTTTCCATAGTTTTCTGTAAAAGCAGTGCATTCTGCGGGCGGACAGAGTCGTCCGCCCCTACACGGAACGTGCAGATTGACTTACACCGTTACAGCGAAGAACTCCTTCAGCGCGGGATAGAGCTTTTTGAAGCTCTGGTAGCGGGCTTCGTATTTTGCCGTCAGCGCCGCATCCGGCTCGGTCGTGGACGCGGTCTCGACGAGCTTGTCCGCCGCTTCCTGCACAGTCTTGAATTTCCCACAGCCGACCATAGCGAGCATTGCCGCGCCGTAGCCGGGCCCCTGCTCGGTTTTGACCATGTCGAGCGGAATGCCGAGGACATTCGCGAAAATTTTGCGCCACAGCGGGCTTTTTGCGCCGCCGCCGCAGATGTTCGAGCGCGGGATCTCGATTCCGAGCGACTTCGCGACCTCAAACGAATCCCGGATGGCAAACGCCACGCCCTCGAGGACAGCCTGCACGAGGTCTGCCCGGCTGGTGTCCATCGTCATGCCGGTGAACGTGCCTCTTGCGTTCGTGTCGTTGATGGGGCTGCGCTCGCCCATGAGGTACGGCAGGAAATAAACGTGGTTTTCACCGAGCTTTTCATCCGTAATATCCTTCTGTTCGCCCGCGAAGTCGGATGTTTTCAGGATTTCCTCGCACAGCCACTTGTTGCAGCTGGCAGCAGAGAGCATACAGCCCATCAGATGATAGCCGCCGTCTGCGTGCGCAAAGGCATGAAGCGCATTGTTCGGGTCGACGCCAAATTTGTCGGACGAAATGAAGATCGTCCCGGACGTACCGAGCGAGATATTGCAGCCGCCCGCGCCGACTGTTCCTGTGCCGACCGCCGCCGCAGCGTTGTCGCCTGCACCGGCCACGACCTTGACCGTCTCTGGCAGCCCCAGCGTCTGCGCCGCTTCCTTCGTGAGCCGGCCCACGACCGCAAAGCTTTCAAACAGCTTCGGCATCTGGCGTTCGGAAACGCCGCAAATCTCCAGCATTTCCTGCGACCAGCGCTTGTGCTGCACGTCGAGCAGCAGCATACCGGAAGCGTCGGAATAATCGCAGGCGTGGACGCCGGTGAGCTTGTACGTCAGATAGTCCTTCGGGAGCATGATCTTCGCGATTTTTTCGAAATTTTCCGGCTCGTTTTCACGCATCCAGAGGAGCTTCGGGGCAGTAAAGCCCGCAAAAGCGATGTTTGCCGTCAGCTCTGACAGCCTGTCCTTGCCGACGACGTTGTTGAGATAATCCACCTCTTTGAACGTTCTGCCGTCGTTCCAGAGAATGGCCGGGCGGATGACGTGATCGTGTTCATCCAGCGCGACAAGCCCGTGCATCTGCCCGCCGGAGCCGATGCCCGCAACGTCATTTGCGTCAAAGCCGCGCAGCAGCTCCGGAACGCCGGTCACGACCGCGTCCCACCAGTCCTCCGGCCTCTGCTCCGACCAGCCGGGGTGCGGGAAGCTGAGGGGATATTCCTTTGTGACTTCGTTTTGGATCGTACCGTCCTCCCCGACAAGCAGCAGCTTGCAGGCAGACGTGCCGAGATCAATGCCGATAAATAACATAGACTGCACACGGCTCCTTTCCCAGTCATGAAGGTTCTGATAGTTTGATTTTATACTAGTTTTTTGCAAAATTCAATCTCATTTTTCGGGGATGTGGAACACGGGCGCACCCAAACGCCTTCCCCGCATAGCTTCATAAAATCTTAAGGCGTTTCCCGCTTGTTTGTTCATGGGATTTTGGATATGATGATAGCACAGAGAAGAAAACGGAGGGAAATCTGTTATGCAGCATATTCTGGTCTGCGACGATGAGAAGGATATCGTCGCGGCTTTGAAAATTTATCTAGAATCCGACGGCTACTGCGTCCACACGGCTTACAGCGGCGAGGAAGCGCTGCGGGTCGCGAAGACGGAGCCGGTGCAGCTGGCGCTGATGGATATCATGATGCCCGGCATGGATGGCATTACGGCCATGGCGAAGCTGCGCGAGTTCACCAATATTCCCGTGATTTTGCTCACGGCAAAATCCGAGGATTCGGACAAAATTCTGGGCCTCAGTGTGGGCGCGGACGATTATATCACAAAGCCCTTTAACCCCGTGGAGGTGCTGGCGCGAGTCAAATCGCAGCTGCGAAGGTTCCTGCAGCTGGGCGCGGCGGTCAAAGCGCCGTCGGAGCTGACGGTCGGCGGCATTGCACTCGACCACGATGCCAAGCGCGTCACGCTCGACGGTGAGGAGATCGCGCTCACGCCGAAGGAATATGACATCCTGTATTATCTCATGCAGCACCCCGGTAAGGTCTTCACGCCTGCGGAACTCTACAGCGCCGTATGGAACGAAGCGCCGGTCGCCATTGACAATACAGTGGCGGTACACATCCGCCATCTGCGGGAAAAGCTGGAGATCAACCCGTCCGAGCCGCGGTATTTAAAGGTCGTCTGGGGCAAGGGCTACAAGCTGGAAGGAGACAGATCATGAAACAGCTATACGGAAAGCTCTGGGTCAAGTGTACGGCCATCGCGCTGCTGATCGTGTTTGCGGTATTATTGGCAGCCTCGGCATTGGGCATCGCGTATCTGATCAATTATGGCGCCTACGCGGACGGCGGTGAGCAGGTGCGCCAGATAGCGGAAAATAATCTATTACAGCAGACGAACGGCGACGGCTGGGCGGCGCTGCACGCCTGGGCCGAGGACGATACGGTCTCGCGCAATCTTCTCCGTGATCGCTATGACCCGCTCACCTCCAACATCTACTTCAAACTCACGGACAAAGCCACCGGCGAGATCCTGTTCAGCACCGGCGCACTGAATAAAGACGATTATTCCGGCAAGGCTTCCGCCTATTACCAGCAGGACATGAGCACTTCGCTGAGCGACGGCAGCGACGTCACAGTGGTCTATCAGGCGTATCTCAAAAGCCCGCTTGCTCCGCGCGATTCCGCGCTGTACGTTATGACATGGGTTGAGCGGCTGATCAGCGCACGGTATCTGCTGATCGTGCTGACCATTCTGCTTCTTGCAGTCTGCCTGTTCCTGTTTATCTTCCTGCTGTGCGCCATGGGGCACAAGGAGGGCGTGGACGGCATTTACCAGTGCTGGCTCAATAAAATTCCGCTCGATCTGTTTCTCGCGCTGCTTGCCCTGCTGTTCTTCGCGTGGGCATCCTTCCTTGGTAATATCTGGTATATTGATTTCTGGTATTATATTCTTCTCGCATTCGGCACTGCGGCTCTGGCGCTGACGCTCCTTCTGAGCGTTGCAGGCCGGGCAAAAGCACCAGGATTCTTTAAAAACACGCTGATCTACAAGGTTTTTGCGTGGATCTTTCGGGGGCTGGGCCGCATTCCGATGGTCTGGCGGACGATGCTGATCTGGGTTTGCTGGTGCTTTGTCGATCTGTACTTTACGTTCTCCAACAGCTATTACTATGATTCGCTCCTGCCAGCCTTTTGGGTGATCTCTCGCGCGGTGCTGACCATTGTGATCTTATATCTGGCCTCCAGTCTGAGGCTTTTGCAGAAGGAAGGACAGGCCATTGCCGACGGCCAGACCGATTACAAGGGCAAGCCCATCCCCCGCTGGCTGCCGGCGCTCAAAAAGCATGAGGAAAACCTGCAAAGCATCCAGCTTGGCATCCAGAAGGCCGTTGACGAGCAGACACGGGCTGAGCGCATGAAAACGGAGCTCATCACAAACGTCTCCCACGATATCAAGACGCCGCTTACATCCATTGTCAATTACGTCGATCTGCTGGAAAAAGAGGATATTCAGCCGGAAAAGGCAAAGGAATATGTGGATGTTCTGAACCGGCAGGCCGCACGGCTCAAGAAGCTGACGGAAGATCTGGTCGAGGCATCGAAAGCGTCCTCCGGCAGCCTCCCGGTGCATCTGGCGCCGACGGACGTGAACGTGCTGCTGAGCCAGCTGGCGGGCGATTACCTCGAAAAGCTGGAAGACGCACAGCTGGAGCCGATCTTCCGCCCCGCGCCGTCCCAGCCGGTCATTCAGGCCGACGGACAGCTGCTGTCCCGCGTGCTGGGCAATCTGTTCTCGAATATCTGCAAATATGCCATGCCCGGCACACGCGTGTATTTTGAAAGCGCTGCGGATGAGAACACCGTCTCGCTCACGTTCAAGAATATCTCGAAATACGAGCTGAACATCCCGGCAGAGGAGCTCATGGCCCGCTTCGTGCGCGGCGACCGCTCGCGCCATACAGAGGGCAGCGGTCTGGGATTGTCCATCGCGCAGAGCCTGACCGAGCTGCAGGGCGGCACGTTCCGCCTTGAGATCGACGGCGATCTGTTCAAGGCTGTCGTGACCTTCCCGCGTGAGCAAACGGAGCTGGTTCAGGCATGAAACGGCGCAGAGTGCTGACGGCGCTTTTCCTGCTGCTGGCCGTCTGTGCGCTGGCGCTCGGCATTGCCGCCGTCCGGCGTGCGCAGCGCCTGCCGTCAAGCGCCGGGGTCCGGGTCCCCGTTCTCATGTACCACGCCGTCGGCGACGACTGCTGGGGCGAGGAAAGTCTGTTCGTAAAGCCGGAGGAGCTGGAAAAGCAGCTGCAATACCTGTCCGAAAACGGCTATGAGACGATCTTTTTCGAGGATCTTTCCCACATCGAGCAATATGAAAAGCCGGTGCTCCTGACCTTTGACGACGGATACGACGACAATGCCGAAACGCTCCTGCCGCTTCTGCAGAAGTACGGCATGAAGGCGACGATCTTTCTGATCGCGGGCGACGTCGGCAAGCCGCACAAGCTGACGCGGGCGCAGCTCGCGGAGCTGGTGCAGTCTGGGCTGGTCAGCATCCAGAGCCACGGCTGGAGCCACCGGAACATGGCCGCGCTGTCCCCGCTGGCGCTGCTGTGGGAGCTGGTGCGCAGCCAGAGCGCGATCTTCACGCTCACCGGGCGCTTCCCCGTCGCGCTTTCCTATCCGAACGGGAACAGCAGCGCCCGCACCAGAAAAATTGCCAGCTGGTTTTACACCTACGGCGTCCGCACCTGCGCAGGCGTCTATGAAACCGGCAGCGACCCGCTGCTGATCGAACGCATCACCGTCAGCCGCGACACCACGCTGGACGAATTCAAACGCGAACTTGAGATCCCGTAATAGCCGGAGCCGGTGTTCCAGACAGATTGGAACACCGGCTCTGCGTTTATTTTTGCACCTCAATGCTTCCGCCGTCGGCAAGCGTCTTGCCCTCCAGCAGCATGAGCTTTTCCGCAAACAGGTTCGTGAAGCCGCTTAAGATCGCGGCGGAGACGATCATCTCCGGCGTGTCGCGGACGTTCAGTTCCGTCGTGACCTCGCGGTCGAACATGGCGGCAGCCGTCAGACGGACCTGCTCGACGAAGTATTTCGCGCACCGCTGGTGGCGCAGGGCAAACGCGGCGTAGGCCTTTTTGACGTCCTCCTCCGCAAGATCGCCCGGCAGGAGCGTCTGCAGCATCGACAGCCGCAGGCTCTGCTTGAGCGTACAGATCATGATGAGATACGCGATATGGATGCGGTAATAGCGCTTTTTGCGCGGCTCCGGCAGGAGCTTCGTGCGCACGTAGTTGTTGATGGCCGCCGCTGTGATGGGCTCCGTCTGCCTGAGCTCGGGCGGCAGATAGTCGAGATACTGCTTTAAAAGCTGCACGACCTGCTCCATGTAGAGGCCAAAGTCCGGAATGGCGTCCCATTCCGGCAGCCGGTAGGCCGCGAGAAACTTTTCCCAGCGCCGGAGCTTTCCGACGACCAGATCATTGTCAAAATTCATTGCTGCACACACCTTTCCGGGTCAAGTATATCACATCCGGTAAAAAATGCAAGAGATAATCGCGTTTGAAAGATGAATTGACATTGCGTGTAAAATGTGATAATCTAATATAGAAGATTATATCAAGAAAGAAGCGACGTCATGTTCAGAATCGTTACCGATACATCCGCAAATCTTCCGACCGACTATCTGCACGCTGAGCAGATCACGGTCATCCCCTACACCTTCCAGAGCGGAAAGGGCGAGCAGTCCTGCATGGATCTGACGACCTTTGACGCGAAGGATTTTTATGCGCAGATGCGCAGCGGCGTGAAGGTCACGACCTCCCAGATCCCGCCGCAGCGCTACATCGACGTACTGACGCCGCTGCTGGAAGCGGGCGAGGACATTCTGTTTGTCAGTATGTCCTCCGGCATCAGCGGCTCGTATGCCTCCGGCCAGATCGCCGCGCGGCAGCTGCGCGAGGAGTTCCCGGACAGGAAGCTCCTTCTGGTCGACACCTACAGCGCATCGCTGGGCGAGGGCCTGCTTGTCATGCGCGCGGCGGACTGCCGCCGCGAAGGGCTGAGCATTGACGAAACCTATAAGACGCTCCGCGCGCTGCGCCACCGCATGGCGCAGATCTTTACCGTCGACGATCTGCGCTATCTGCGCCGGACGGGCCGCCTGTCCAATCTGGAAGCCGCCGTCGGGACGGTCCTGCAGATCAAGCCGCTTCTGAAGGGCGACCCGCAGGGAAAAATCGTCTGTTTCGCCAAGCTTCGCGGACGGCAGCGTGCCGTCGAGGCCATTGCCAAGCGGTATGAGGAACTTGTTGTGGATGCGCAGGACCAGACCGTCGGCATCGCTCACGCCGACTGCGCGCCCGACGCGCAGATCCTCGCGTCCCTCCTGCGCCGCAGCAGCAAGCCGCCCAAAAAAATCCTGACGGTCGATTACGAGCCTGTGACCGGCTCCCATGTCGGCCCTGGCGCACTGGCGCTGTTCTTCCTGTCGGACGAGAACGTCAGAAACATCTAAATTTGCCTTCAAGCGCCCGGCAGCGGAGTTTTCCGCCGCCGGGTTTTTATAAGGCAGCATGAAGCCCCGGACAAGCGTGCTTGTCCGGGGCAGTGTCAACCTTGCGCGGTATTCATCCCCGAGATTTAAGTCCTGGCATTTTTGGATGGCAAGATCATGGTTCTGCTCCGCAGCTTTCTTATACCAGTGCTTTGCCTTTTCCATATTAACAGGCGTCCCAATCCCTTCTTCATAGAAATATGCGAGATTGAATTGGCCGTCACGATCACCATGCTCTGCGGCACGCTGCGTCCAATAAAACGCCTTATCCGCGTCCTTCTCCACACCGATCCCGTCATAGAAAAAGTAGCCCACTTGACATTCGGCAAGGGGATAGCCCTTCTCAGCAAGTTCCATGTGTCCTTCAAAGCACTTCTCAAACTGCTTTGTGTTCCAGTATTTCTCGATCAGTTCATTGCAACGGTCAAACTCCGAACATGGTTTATAATAAGTTTCTGCCATCTTCAGTACCTCAATCAAATCATTTCATTCCGCTATGCATGGGTTCGTTTTTTGTCAAGTCAAAAAGAGTCTCATAAATACATATCCATCCTCAATCGTATCGGAAAGACAAAAGCCCTGCTTTATCCAGAACTCCTGCGCAGCAATATGTTCCATCTTTACCGGAGCAGAGATTCTGCAGGCAGAGAATTCCCTTTGCAAATACTCAATACAGAGCTTTACCGCCTTTGATCCATATCCCTTCCTCTGAAATGCATCGTCAATTAAGAAGTTGATGATTTGATAATTGTCTTCTCCCACATACATGGAAACAAACCCAACTATCGTGTCATCGCTGTATATGGCAAACGGCCTTGTGTCTTGATAGTAAACCCATGCTTCCGCCAGTGAATAGGTCACAGGATCGACAAAATCCTCATTCTCTACACTTGCTCTCAAAAGCAGGCATTCTCTGAAGTTATCTTCACTGATGGCTCGCAGCTCAATCATCGGATTATCCGCGATCGTTTGCAGGCAGTCGAGCAGCGCCTTCTCGCTTGTGACTGTGCAGCTGGGGCAAATGTCCCCCGGCGCTTCTCCGCGGCGGTTCATCCAGATCGTCTGCCAGCCGCAGGCGGCGGCTCCGGCGATATCCTGCGTGCACGAATCGCCCACGAACAGGCACGGGCCGCCTCCGGCAGCCTTCTGCGCCATGCGAAAAATTTCCGGCGCGGGCTTCATCACGCCGACCGCGTCGGAAATGAAGACCAGCTGCGCAGGCACCCAGCGCTCCATGCCAAGGCTTTTCAGCTTCCCGGTCTGCGAGCCAACGCTTCCGTTCGTGATCACGCCGACGGCGGCGAAGCGCTCCCTGCACAGGTCCAGCACGCGGCGCATGGTATCGCTCAGCGTGATGTGCCGCTGCTGCTCGGCGTAGAGTGCCTGAAAGCGCAGCGCCTCGTCCGGCGTAATAGAGATACCGGCGTCTGCCAGACCGGTCTGATGGCGGTAGATATGCATGGCCTCCATGCTGATTTTTCCGGTGTGCGCGTCTGTAAACACCTCGTAGCCGCGGTGAATGACCGCGTCAAACGCCTGCGGCAGCTTTTCCGCGTATCTTCCGCCGAAAAACTGCGAAAACGCTCTTTCATAGGGAATGCTGCGGTCGTAGAGCGTGTCGTCAAGGTCAAAAAAGATCGTAAGCCTGTCCATGTTGCGCCTGCCTTTCTGTTTTCTTCCAGTATACCGGCAGAGTGCGCCATCCGTCAAGCGCAGTTTTAGTTGACGCGGCGGGAAAGCTGCACTATACTGGTCAGAGAATCAAACCAGAACAGGAGAGCGAACGATATGGAGCTTTACGAACAGATCGAACTGCAGGAGTGCCCCATCTGCGGCGGTGCGGGACTGATGGAGGAGGAAAACGGCTGGTGCTTCTACGCGGCCTGTCTCGACTGCGGCGCGCACACGGCAGAGATCCGCTACGAGCGCGACGCGGAGCGGCTGGATGCGGCCCAGCGGGCGGCGCACCTGTGGAACATCGGCAAGGTCCTGACCGATACGCCGAATGACTGAGCCGCAGCGCGTCACGATCTATTCCGCCGCCTATGACCGCAGCCCCGGCGCGTCGCACCGGCTGCTGCGGCAGGCGGCGCAGCTGTATGCGCCCGGACTGGCAGAGCCGGCGCTTGCGTCCGGCGCACACGGGAAGCCGTATTTTCCGGACGCGCCGCAGCTGCAGTTCAGCATTTCCCACAGCGGGGCATACTGGCTGTGCGCGTTTTCCGCCGCGCCGGTCGGCCTCGACGTGCAGCAGCACCGCGATTGCCAAAAGCAGGCGCTTGCGCGCCGCTTTTTTTCTCCGGCAGAGCAGGCTTTTCTGGAACGGACTTCCCATGCGCCCTTTTTTGACCTCTGGTGCGCAAAGGAGAGCTATCTCAAATTCACCGGCGAGGGCCTTTCCGGCCTGGAGGCAGTCTGCACCGTCTCGCCGGAGGGCGGCTTCCCGTCTGTTCCGGGCGTAAACCTGCAGCTTCTGCCGCTGTTTGCAGGCTATTCCGCCTGCCTCTGCACCGCCTCCCCGGCGGAGATACGCGAGCAGTTCCTGTAGGGGCGGACGACTCTGTCCGCCCGCTGAACGCGGCTCTTTTTCTCAGAAATCCACGGCGAATCCGTATGCACATACTTGCTTGATTGTAGGGGCGAGTGCACACGCATTCGCCGAAAATTTTCAATGATTTGGTGTCTCACTGCCGGGCGGACAGAGTCGTCCGCCCCTACTGGCTTGTGGGTTTTAAAGCTCAATTTCCCGGTAATGTGCTGGCGCGTACGCATTCCAACCGTCTCAGTCCTCCATCATCAGGCGGACGATCTGGCGGTCGGTGTCGGCCATGCCGGTGTGGGCCAGCGTGCCGACGGTTTCAATCGTGTGCTCGATGCCGGATTTGACGATGCCGTCCCCGGCGTAGAACTGGTTGCCGCAGCGGTACATATGATAGCCGAGCAGTCCCGCGTCCACACTGGTCGCGATCTTGGCCGCACAGGAGGGCTTGGCCCCGTCGCAGATGATGCCGGACGTGATCGCCATGGCGTTGACGAGCGTGTGCTTGATATGCTCATATCCGCCGCCATAAAGATATGTAATGCCCGCTCCCGCGCCGCAGCCTGCCGAGACGGCTCCGCAGTAGGCGGACAGCGTCCCGATATGCGCCTTGATATGGATCGTACTCAGATTGGACACGGCCAGCGCCCGGTAGAGCGTTTCGCGGCTCACGCCAAGCTCCTGTGCGTAGACGACAACCGGCACGGAGGCAGTGATGCCCTGATTGCCGGAACCGGAATTGATGATGACCGGCAGCTCGCAGCCGGACATCCGTGCGTCGCTGGCCGCAGCGGCCATATAGCGGGCACGGTTGTTTACCGTCTCGCCATAGGCCTCACGCAGCGTTCTGCCGATGTTCGCGCCATAGGAGCCGCTGAGTCCTGCCTCCGCGATGGCCATGTTATATGAGATCTGACGTTCAAACAGCTCCTGCACATCCTCCGGACAGAGGGAATCAGCGAAATCGACGATACGCTCCACGGTCAGGATGCTCCGGTCCGTGCGCCGCTCGGACACTGTTTCGCTGCACGGGCGGTCGATGATGCGCGTTGTGCCGTGCAGCAGCTGGACAAGATTGGTGTGGCTGCCGACAATGCGGGCCGTGGCCTGATCGCCGTCCGCGCAGACCGTAATGCGGATGTCGAAAATGAACGGTGAGTCAATGGGGCGAATCTCAAAGGCAGCTTCTTTAAGATAGGCGCGCATTTCCTCGATCTGCGCCTGCGTGACCTCGCTCAGAACCTCAAGCTCCCTGTCTTCCCGGCCCGCAATGATACCGGCGGCGGCAGCAGCCGCGATGCCGTGCATCGAGCCGGTATGCGGCACGATCACGCTCTTGACATTCTTGATAATGTTGCCGCTGACCTCAATGCGCACGCGCTCCGGCCGCTTGCCGAGCACGGCGCGGGCCTGCGCCGCGGCATAGGCGATGGCGATCGGCTCCGTGCAGCCCATCGCGGGCACAAGCTCCTCGCGCAGGATATCCAGAAAGCTCTGGTACAGAGCGTCAGTTCGGTTCATTGCGTATTTCCTCCGTTTTTTCGTGATAGCAGGCCGCAGAGCATGTGTGGCTGCCGCAGACGCGCGGCGGCGTGTCCTTGTGGTGGCTGCAGACAAGATCGGGCTGATAGGAAAGCGTTCCGGCCAAAAAGGCGCGGACTGCCTCATCCGCGCTGCCTGCCGCTCCCGGATAGAGCCGGATCCCGGCCTCCTCCAGCGCAAGGCGCGCACCCGCACCGATGCCGCCGCAGATGAGCGCGTCGACGGCATACGCCTTCAGAAATCCCGTCAGCGCGCCGTGGCCGTTTCCCATCGTGTCCACAATAGCCGTCGAGACGATCCGCCCGTCGGTCAGATCGTAAAGCTTGAACTGCGCGGTACGGCCAAAATGCCCGTAAATTTCGCCATGGTCAAACGGAACTGCAAGCCGCATGAAAATGCCTCCTGTTCTGCACGTGTTGTGCAATGTGACGATATTGTCTGAGATCCATTATAGCAGATTTGTTCTGTTTGTAAAGAACAGAAAACGGGCCGCCCCACCGGATGGTGGAGCGGCCCGCCGCATATCTGCTCAGCCGGAGCAGCGGCTGCATCCGCAGCCGGAATTGGAGTTCGAATTGGACGTACCGCCTACGCTGCCGCACGAGCCGCAGCCGCACCGGCGGCAGCACCCGCAGCCCGTCGACGTACCGGCGACCGTACCGCTCTGCTGCGTGCAGGTGCAGGTACAGGTGCAGGTGGGATTTGTGGTCGACGTGCCGCCGACCGAGCCGGTCGTCTGCTTGCAGCAGGGATTGCAGCACCGCTGCTGGACGAAGTCTGGGAATACGAGGCCGCCGAAGCAGCCGTTGCAGGAAGAAGCCATTTTATATCCCTCCATAAAAGATCCGGGAACGTCTGTTCCCGCGTCATTCTATGCCGCAAGTGCCTGAACCGTGCCGAAAAACAGCAAAACCCGGACGGCACACGGTCGTCCGGGTTTTGGATACAAAAATCGAAAGAAAACTCAACGCTTGGAGAACTGCGGCGCGCGGCGAGCTGCCTTCAAGCCGTACTGCGCGAGTTTTTGAGCTGTTTTCCCTTGATATTCCGGGCTTTTCCGGTTTTCCACCTCTCAGTTATCCGGTATGCGGACCATAAAAAACGGCCTTTTTTCATTCAGCGACAGGCTGATGAAACGCACCATTTACTACCCCAAACAACTCTTCTGGTTTATTGTACTTCACTTTTGCATAAATGTCCATAGTTGTTTTGCTGTTTTCATGTCCGGCAAGGTATTGTACTGTCTTTGGATCAACGCCCGCATAGAGAAGATTGGTGATGTAAGTGTGCCGTAGCTGATGGGGTGTCACATCGAAGTCCAGCGTATATTTGATTTTGGGTTGATTCTTCTGGGTCATACCCAGCGTTGGAGTAACCGTATATTTGATACTCTCCCCATTTACATACTTATAATAGTTTCGGGGCTTGGTGGAGCGGACAACTACATACTGCCACACTCTTTGAAACTGCGAAGCAGCCAGCGGCTCTCCTTTGCTGTCAGCGATCACATAATCTGATATGGAATTTTCTTTCGTTTCTCTCAGACAATCCACCAAACACTTCGGTATCGGAATATCTCTTTTTGCTGCCGGAGTTTTTAGCACCGTAGAAATCACGGGTCTGTTATGCTCTGTACGCCAAGCCCGCCTTACCGATAGATAAGGTGTATCCTCGTCCAAAAATACACAATCCCATTGCAGTGCAAGAATTTCTTCCCGACGCAGACCGGAATACAAACCGAGCATAATAAACAAATATGGAGGAAGTCCCTTGACTGTATCCAGAAGCACGGCTACCTGCTGATCTGTCAATGCCTCCTTCTTTTTTGTCGGTTTTCCGCCTTTACCGGATATTCCCGCACAGGGATTGTGTTCAAGAATTTGGTTTCTCTCTGCCGCATAAAAAATGCACTTGAGTAGCATATTGACCTTATTATATAAGCCTTCCGATTTCTTTGACAATGGAACAAGAGCCAACCGAATATCGTCAGCAGTCACTTCTTCCATATACATCTCTCCCAGAGGTTTTATGATATAGTTTGTCATATCCCTCGTATAACCTCTAAGTGTAGACGCAGACACCTTTGCCGACTGCATCACCAGCCACTTCTCGCCATACTCGGCTACTGTCGGGTGCTGCCGGTGAAAGATAATTTCTTCCACCTGCTTCCGGGCCTCTAACTGCTTCTCATACAATTCTTCACAAGTAGCGGCATACAAACTCAACTCTTTGCCATCTGCATCCGTAATCCTGGTTCTGTAATACTGGATTCCTTTCAATGTAATGGTCCCGTACTTCGGGATCTGTGCTTTCTTTTTTGCCATCTTTGATCGTCCTTTCTTGATAATGTGTAGTCTCCGTATCTACACTCTCTTTCTATCAGAAAGCCTCGATTTAATCAAAGATACGGCTGATGCAAAACAAAGAGCGAGACATCCTTGCCTCGCTCCTACTTTACTTCCTAATTTTATTATTACTGTGCTACGTCCCAGCTTGCAAACGCACAGCTCATTGATCTGACCAACTCATCCGGCCTGTTATACTTAACCTTTGCATAGATGTCCATGGTAATCTTGCTGCTTTCATGGCCTGCCAAGTATTGAACCGTTTTGGGATCTACCGACGCATGAATAAGATTGGTAATGTAAGTATGCCGCAACTGATGGGGTGTTACCTCAAAGTCCAGGTTGTAAACCACTTTTCCGTTATGAGCGGCCTTTTGTCCCAAGACAGGTGTGACAGTATGCTTTACTCTTTTTCCATCTTCATACCGGTAATAGCTCCGTTCCTTGACCGTCCTCGTAACAATATACTGCCAAAGTCGCTTAAACTGCGTGTAGGACAGCGGTTCGCCATCCCGGTTTGAAACCACATACTCCGAAGTCGAAGTTTCCTTTGCTGCTTTCAAACACTCAGCCAAACAAACCGGAAGGGGGATATTTCTCTCCGCAGCCTTGGTTTTCAATTCATCCGAAATCACCGGTCTGTTATGTTCGGTGTGCCATGCCCGCCTTACCGTCAGATATGGAGTATCTGTATCCAGATATACTGAATCCCATTGCAGTGCAAGAATTTCTTCCCGCCGTAATCCCGCATACAAACCAATCATGACAAACACATACGGCGGTAAATCCCGGATAGCATCCAAAAGGCGCTCTGCCTGTTCATCTGTCAAAGCCTGACGCTCCTCTTGTGGAACTCCGCCACCTTTTGTCGTCAGATAAATCGTCGGGTTATGGTCAATGATCCTGCTTTCCATCGCTGCGCGAAAGATAGACTTATAGAGAATTACCACAGATTTATAAACCGATGCGGATTTCTTGGAAACCGAAACAAGAGCAAGCTGAATATCATCCAGGCTAACTTCGCCCATCCGTTTATCTCCCAATTCCGCTATAATATGCCGCCTGACCTTTGATGTGTAATCCGTCAAGGTAGTGGCTCGTACATGAACCGACTGCATCAGAAGCCACTTTTCACAATACTCTGCAACTGTGGGCGTTTTCCGATGAAAAGTAGCATTCTCAATCTGTTCCAACGCAAGCGTTTCTTTGTTATATAGTTCTTCAGGTGTTTTTGCGTAGATAGCTACGAGCTTACCATTCGCATCTTTGATTCTGGTCCTATAATATAGGACACCTCTTTTCATGACTGTGCCATATTGAGGAAGTATTATTTTTCTATTTGCCAATTCCTCCACCTCCTAAGAATAATCTCCAGCGCTGTACCTTTGTTTTATCAGACCTCTCTGATTCCATCAAGGATACGGACCGGCTCACGATCTTCCGCTTCGAGGTTTACGGTAAGTTGCGCTTCTCTCAACTGGTTTTGCTCTGTGCGTGCATTTTGCGATATACTCCTGGAGACCTGCCGCAGTAAAATACACACAGCCATTCTGAACATACTGCACATAAGAGATTAAGCCGTTGTTACGGGCGGCATCCAGCGTTGCTATGCTGATTCCTAAGATTTCAGCAGCTTCTTTTCGTGTAATGAGCTTTTCCATAGACTATATTCCCTCCTATCTGTCAAGGTTATCATCGTGCTTTCAAAATCACATGAATACGCTGGCAGCCGAAACTGCCAGCGCATGGTATCTGATTTTGAATAGAAAGCGGCCACCCAAAAGAGCAGTCGCTTCCTATTTTAATATGACTCAATTCTCGTCACATTTGCCACGCCCCCTGACGATGGGAACACAACAGGTCTCCGCTGGCGCGGCTGTCATAACTCCGCAGCATCGTTCGTATCGTGTGCCGCAGGGTTCCCCCCAAGTCTTTGGCGGGCCGTGAGGAAGTATCTTTAAGCCCCCATGCAGTCATCGCGCCGAATCTGCCACAATCCGTTTTATGAAATCGTAGATCGCTCCGAAGCAGTTCTTTCATCACCTCCCTGACTGCTCCATCTTCGCGGCGTTTCATATTCGCTCATACATGGGTTATGTACCTGTTGTGCTGTCTATTCGATTGTCAATGTACTGATGAAGGAGGAAAACTTGTCCTTCTTATTAACACTGACAAAAAAGGCAAAAAACAGGCGCATCAAATGAAACTTTATCAAAAATATTTTCCGAGCTGCTTTAAACCACGCCGGATGCTGTCCCGGACACGGCTTGGGTCTACACCTTCTACTTCAGCAATTTCATTTACCGTCATTCCCAGGTAGTATCTGGCATAAATCCTCTTTGCCTGTTTCTCCGGCAGCTTCATCACAGCAGCATAGACCTGCTCCTGAAACTGTTTTTCCTCCAAAACCATCTCCGGTGTTTGCGGCTTCAACAGCACCGCATTTTCAATGCCGTTGTCACAGTCCAGGGAGTAATGCGCCTTATAGCGATACATCCTCCGGTCATAGGCAGCTTCTGCACGCTCAGCAGCTCGAATAGCCTCCATTACTTCCTCTGTCACATCTACCAAAAAGTCTGTTGTATAAACATCAGGATAAAGTTCTCGAAGGTTAATTTTCTTCATTCTGTACCTCCATTTCGATTCACGGGTGATTGACAAGTGAATCGAAAGGAGGTGGGGAACGGCATCGGCAAACAACCGGATCATCTCTGAAAAAATGGCAACAAAAAACGCCAGATTTCCGCGATGGAAAACTGGCGCGCCAAAAACAACCACTATTATGCCGAATTACATAGAACGATAATGCCGATACAATATTATACTTGCCCGGAGGAGGAGCAATGCTTTTTTTAACTGATGTAGATCATGTGAGCTTTGAAAAAGCAAACGAGACACGGCAAAATAACCTCCAATCGGCTACCGTGTCCCTGCAAGTCGTCATAGGTTTGTGCAAACGCAAAGAAACGGCGGCTCTGAAAATCAAAGCCGCCGTTTCAAATGGGCGTGTCAAATTGTCTGCTCTACGACGGCTTTTTTTCTTTTGCCGTCGTCCGGCAGATGGTATCTTTATTTAGTTGCTGACTAAGGCTTTAATTTTACGGATTAAATCAAAATCAGTTTTGCAACAGAAACCACCATAGTACAGTTTGGCTTTTTGCTCTAATGTTCTACTGTCATCGCCAGACATTAGCAGAAAAGGCGTTCTCAAACCTTTATGTCGGATTTTTTCAAGCAAACCCAACCCCGTGCCATCTTTCATGTTGAAATCGGAACAGATTGCATCAACTGTGACTGCTTGAAGTATGTCCAATGCTTCCTTGACGCCCGTGGCCTTAATCGTATCAAAATCGCCCGATAACACAGATGACAGGACTTGCAGATATTCCGTGTTATCATCCACTACCAATATTCGTTTCATATCATTCTATCGTTTATCCCACAGTAATCTGGATCGCGCCCGAATAGTCTGTGCCGGTGATTCCGATGTAGTTCGCTCCAGCTTGAAGCTGAACGGCAACGCTTCCGCTGGCAGATTCAGAAAGCACTTGCTCCTCCAAGTCCGGGGAGATGTAAATGAGTTGACAGTCCCCATCAAGAGAATCAAACTGGTATCGGATTACAATTTCACGGCACTCATTTTCCTTGAGGTCGGTGTCAGCAACCAAAATATCCTGTCCGTTAAATCCAGTTACAGAAGCGTCATAGGTGGCCAGAAAAGCATCGTTGTCCGAAGTCCGGCTGCCCTCAAAAGACTGATAAGGGGCTATAAGAGCGTTGCTTTTCCCAATCACTACATCATCACCTAATTGCTCTGCTCCTTCCCTGAGATTTTCACTTAACCTGTCGAGGCCGGAGCAGGCAGTACAGGCCAGTAAAGAAACAGCAATCAGGCAACATCCAATGATTTTCCGCATAGCAATTTCCTCACTGAACGAAAGTAAGGAACACGGCAAGCGCAACAATTCCCACCATCAGTAACGCCCAAAACGCGCTGATTGCCGTGGATGCGATATTGATAACGCTGCGGCTTTCCTTGCTCCGCACACATACCACCGAAAGGATCAGGCTCAGCAGGACAAAAACGATATTGGCTCCGGCCCAAGCGGTTCGGACTCTGTCCGACAGCGAAAGGTGCAGGAACGACGGGGCAAGAGCCGCCAGCGGCAGGATGCTCACAATGAGCGCAGCGATACTAACTGATTGAAGTTTTTTCCTTTCCATAGTTTTACCTCATTTCTTTTTTCCCAAATTGGGTGACAGCCAGCGCGAAAAACAGACCAAACACGACTATCGCGCACGGCAGGAACGGAAACATCGAAAAAGCGGCGTCGGAAGTTTCTGCTGTAAAGTCATGGAGAGAGCAGGAAACGAGATAACCGCTGTAACAATACGGGTAGGCGATCCACAGCGGCGTATTTGCAACCAATACACCAGGAATCACAAGCAGCAAATTCAATCCCACAGAGAGAAGCGGCTTTTCAAACAGTACGGTGATGGCCCACATAGCCGCAATGCACGGCAGCATAGTCAGAAACAGCCCCAAGCACCATTTCAGAAGATACAGGATTGGCAGGGTCTCTGTGACCACCATTGTCTGTGTTGCAATCAACCCAGCGATTACAAATACGACAAGAAACACCACCATCTCCATAAACAGATAAAAGGTAAGCACACAGAATTTGGCAATGGATAATGCGCAGCGGCTGACCGGCAGCGCCAGCATTTTCAGAATCCCATTATTTCCTGTTTCTCGTCCTGCGATCATCACGCAAACCACGATCATGCTGAATGGAAGCAGATAGTAGGCGTAAACAAGCGCACTTTGAATAAACATAGCAGGCCACGCATTGGTGTATTCCGGCGTAAAGTAGTTGCTCAAACTCGCAACCCCAGAAACCACCACCAATAGAGGTGCAATGAAAATCAGGGGTACGATTTTGGAGCGTTTTACTTTCATAAACTCGATTTTGAGCAAATCCAAAAAGCTCATTTCTTATTATCCCTCCTTACTCGTAGCGTCTGTACTTCGCCAGCCACAAGCCAACACCAAGGAACAACAGTGTTTCCGCCAAAGCGACAAGAGCAACCGTCGGATCAGGCTGGGCGCTCATGGCTACCGCAGGTTTCAGAATAATCACAAAAGGATGCACCAGCAAAAGCGTCAGCCCCGAATTTGCAAGGGCCATACCACTTAGAAAACCGGCAACACCAATTCCAAGCGGCACCCACATATTTTCAAAGCGCGAGGAAATCAGCAGCATAAACGACAGTACCGGCATGGATGTGAGAAAAGAGTATCCGGCAAAGCTTACCAGCGTACCCATCTCAAACGCTCCGTCCGGCAAATCCGTCATGCCGATTTGTGCAAGCGCCAAGTTTTGCAGCACGATTGCAACCAAAAACATGACCGTTAGAATCAGAAATTTGCACAGATACATGGCCGGGACGCTGACGGGAAGCATATACATCTTCTTAACGGCGCTTCCCTTAAATTCCACGTTGTAGATCATGCAGGTAGCAACCACGATACCGAACAGATTCAGCACCATAATCATGCCGTAGAGCTGGGTCAACAAGACATCCATCGGGGCCAGCGGCAGATTCAGAAGTGTGTCTTTCCGCACAATGAAATTGACAAATGCGTAGGCGGCTCCCAAGACACCAACGGCCAGCAGCACAGGAATCACGCCGGTTCGCTTTTCTTTCCGAAGTTCGATTGCCAGCGTTTTCATAATTTTGCCCTCTGCTTTCTGTCCATGTTATCTTTCTCAACCATAGAAAGGAACACATCTTCCAGATTGTCCGCAGCAAAACCGGATTGCAGAGCGTACTGACGCAGATCATTCATACTTCCCTCAAATAGCATCCGCCCGTGGTTGAGAATCCCAATGTCATCTGCAATCAATTCGATTTCAGACAGCATATGGGACGAGATCAGCACCGTGCAGTCGTAAAGGCTGGGCAAGGATTTTACCAGATTGCGGATTTCGTGGATACCGGACGGGTCAAGGCCGTTGGTGGGTTCGTCCAGAATCAGGATCGGCGGACGCCCCAGCAGCGCCCCGGCAAGGCCCAAGCGTTGCTTCATTCCCAGCGAATACTTTTTTGCCAGCCGGTCGCCAAACTCAGTCAGCCCTACCAGTTCCAGAGCATCCTCCACATCGGCTTTCGGCAGTCCCAAAATGCGGCGGATAATATCAAGATTTTCCCGCCCGGTCAGGTTTGCGTAGAAAGACGGCGCTTCGATGAAAGAGCCGATCTCTTTGAGAATGGCAATCCGATCATTCGGGAACTGCTTCCCATCAATAGTAAAGCTGCCCTTTGTCGGCGCGGTCAGGCCCAGCAGCATTTTCATGGTCGTAGATTTCCCCGCACCGTTGGGGCCGAGAAAACCATAAATGCTGCCCTTGCGAATATGAAGCGAAGCATTGTTGACCGAGATGAAATTTTTGTACTTCTTTGTCAACTGTTCCGTTGTGATGATATAGTCCATAGAAACATCTCCTTTCGATGTTTTTATGGTACAGCTTCAACCTGACATCTACATTCTCCCGTCCTTACTTTTACCTTACTTTTTAAGGGACAAGATCGCAGAATGGACAGCCTATGATATAATAGAAGCAAAGAAAATCAGATTGGAGAGGATGCTATGGATAATTCTTTTTTACATAGTAAAAGGCTCCTGTTGGTAGATGACGAACAGGAACTATTGAAGATGATATCAGATATATTGAAAGATGCAGGATTTGAAACTGTCCTTACTGCTATGTCGGTCAAAGAAGCTATTTTGACCGCAAAAGAGGAAACTCCTGATTTAATTGTTTTGGATGTCATGCTGCCAGATGGGGACGGCTTTTCTTTGATGCAGCAGCTCCGCACCTTTACCAATGTGCCGATCATTTTTTTAACAGCGAAGGACGAGGCAACAGACAAATTATCGGGGTTGGGGCTTGGTGCAGACGATTACATTTCAAAGCCCTTTATGCCACAGGAATTACTACTGCGTATCTATGCGGTACTCCGGCGAACCTATAAAGAGGATTCCCCACTGCTTGTATTAGATGGGTGTAAGATTGATTTCAGCCGGGCTGAAGTCTATAAGGGCAACGAGGTTATTTCCCTAACGGCCAAAGAACACGCCCTGCTTGAAACGCTTGCCCGCAATGCGGGAAAGATCGTTACCGTAGATGCGCTTTGCGAAGCCTTGTGGGGGGATAACCCATTCGGCTACGAAAACAGCCTCAATGCTCATGTGCGGCGTGTCCGGGAAAAGATTGAAACCGATCCATCAAAACCTGTATCCCTGATAACTATTAAAGGTTTGGGCTACAAGCTGATAGCAAGGAAGTAATGCCATGAGATCATTTGCACATTATATATCAAAACATCTTATATCTTTCGCTACTTTTATTCTGATACTACTGTTTCTTAACGCAGTGGTATTCGGCCTGACATTTCAAAAGGTTGTGACCGAGGATTATGGAACTTCATCCCCGCACCCCATGTTGGAAATGACCGCTGCTGCCGCCACACCAGAACGATTATCAGATGACGCAGCGCAAAAGCTCCGGCAGAATCATATTTGGGCAATCTACTTAAACGCTGATGGGCAGTGTTATTGGTCGGTTGATTTGCCCGATGAAGTGCCAAAAAGTTACACTATTCAAGATGTCGCATTGTTTTCAAAAGGATATATTGAAGATTATCCGGTTTTTGTCTGGAACACCGATGATGGACTGTTGGTATTGGGTTATCCAAAAGACAGCTATACAAAACTCACCAGCAATTACTATTCCATTTCAGCACTTCGACGGCTCCCCGTCTTTGTGCTTGGAATGTTGGGATTGGATGTACTGTGCCTCTTTTGTGCCTATTATTTCTCCAAACGCAAAATCATCCGTAATACCGAACCGATCGTATCTGCCGTGGAAACTCTGGCAGATGGAAAGCCAGTCTCACTTCATATCAGCGGAGAACTGTCGGATATTGCAAGCAGCGTAAACAAAGCTTCTTCCATTTTGAATCGGCAAAATGAAGCACGGGCGAACTGGATCAGCGGCGTTTCCCATGACATCCGCACACCGCTCTCCATGATTATGGGGTATGCGGGCCGCATTGCGGAAAATGAATCTACCAGCAAGACCATCCAAGAACAGGCTGAAATAGTACGGAAGCAAAGCGTAAGAATCAAAGAACTGGTGCAGGATTTGAATTTAGTATCGCAGTTGGAATATGAAATGCAGCCACTTCACAAAGAGATGGTTCGCTTATCCAAATTGCTACGAACCTATGTAGCAGACCTATTGAACATAGGAATTTCCGATAGCTATAATATTGGAATTGAAATTGCTAATGACGCTGAAAACACTATGTTAGAATGTGATGCCAGATTGATTTCACGAGCCGTGAATAATCTTGTTCAAAATAGTATGAAGCACAACCCGCTGGGATGTAGGATTCTGTTATCTTTAAGACGGATGGAAAATACCATTCAGCTTATTGTGCAAGACGATGGTATAGGACTCTCCGAAGAAAAACTACAAGAACTTAAAGAAAAACCTCATTATTTAGAAAGCACAGATGAGCGCTTAGATCTTCGACATGGGCTGGGGCTTGTTTTGGTTCGACAAATTGTAGCGGCACATGAAGGGACCATGACCATTGACAGTAAGATTAACTGTGGATGTAAAATCATCTTGACTTTTGACTCTACAGATACAATCCCAAAAGCCCATTTGAGTTAAGTCAAAAGCATTTTGGATATTTATCACTAGCACAAAAGAAGCCGGAAATCTGAAAAGGTCCCTGCTTCTTTTGCATCCAAAGACAACTCTGCGAAATACTCCTCTAAAGCTACTGCAATAGATGGGGCGCAAGGTCCTGTGCCAGAAGCACTTTGATACCTTGCGCCCTTTGCTTATTCTATCTTAAAAAACTTTGCCAGTTGCTTCAGACCGCGCCGGATGCTGTCACGGACACGGCTTGGGTCTACACCCTCCGCTGCGGCGATCTCGCTCACACGCATACCCAGATAATACCGGGCATAGATCCGCTTGGCCTGTTTCTCCGGCAGCGCCATCACTGCGGCGTAGAGCTGCTCCCGCAGCTGCTTTTCCTCCAGAAGCATTTCCGGTGTCTGAGGCTTCAGCAGGATCGCATTTTCAATGCCGTTATCACAGTCCAGGGAATAGTACGCCTTATAGCGATACATCCTCCGTTCATAGGCGGCTTCTGCACGCTCAGCAGCACGGATTGTCTCCAGCACATCTTCTGCTACTTCTACGAAGTGATCTGTTTTATAAACATCGGGATATAAGTCCCTAAGATTGACTTTCTCCATTATGTACCTCCATTTCGATTCACGGGCGATTGACGAGTGAATTGAAAGGAGGCGGGGATCGGCAGCGACATACTTCGGGAGCTTTCCCGAAAAATCGACAAAAAAAGCGCCAGTTCCCTGTAATAGGAAACCGGCGCGACAAAAACACCTATTATTCTGCTGATTTAGATGGAATGATAATGCTGATTGGTAATCATACTTTCCCGACGGAGGAGCAAGGCTTTTTTTAACTGGTGTAACTCGTGGCTATTGTGAATGACGAAAATTGACATGGTGGCTTCCTCCTAAAGCCGCCATGCCAGAACACGGTGTAGGGGTCGTCGAAACAAAAAGAAACGGCGGCTCTGAAAATCAAAGCCGCCACAGACAAGTTCATTAGGGCGCGGAAAATCGTCTGCCCAGCAGCGGCTTTTTTCTTTTCTGCCGCTGGGCAGATGTGGTTGGGAGTGAAATATTTATTTAATGCAAGTGTAAAACACAAATGTTACACAAATGTCCGAGGTGTCTTTGATTTCGACAGAAAAACAGGCTGAATTGTTACAACGCTCGGACATTTCAAAAATATTTTGAGAAATGGCGAAAAAAGCGGGGCAGCACACGCCGCCCCGCCGATCCCATACGGTTATTCCATCGTCCTGATTTGCTCAACAAGAGATTGCTTTTTCAGATTTCCAGTTGTGTAAGAAATCAAGGTGAATTGCACAATCAGCAGGATTGCTATCTTTTAAGTGATGTCTATACAAAAGATCATTCCTCCCTTATGGCAGACAAAATGCTTGTTTTCTTCAACTCAGATTTTGCGTATACAGTGAAAATCAAATATATAACTGCTAAAACAACGACTAACGCCAGTAGAAACAGCCACGGCAATACCAACGTAATGCAGTGGTTCACCGCATCCAATCGTCTACAAACAATTACACTTAAAATGCTTCCAAATACAAGAGCTATTACCAATGAACCTCCGAGGTAAATTCCCATCTCCCTATCTAGCATTGCTTTCAACTGTTGCCGTGTTGTTCCAACAGCTTCAAGCAAACCGAATTCACGCTTTCTATTCTGAAAATCAACCATAAGCATATTCATAAGGCTGATACTTCCAAAGACGAACAGAATAGCAGAAGTCATATACAGAGCATGTATAGATGCACTGTATCGATACTGAATATTTTTAATCGTTTGTTCAATCGTATTTACTTCTATTTTTCCATTTTTATCCGCAATCTTCTGAACTGCGGCCAAAACTTCATCAAAACGTCCCTCTGAATTTTTAACTGCCAGAATCCCCGTCTGTTCCGTTATCCCTGTCAGTTTCTTTGCTGTGTCATAAGTCATAATGAAGTAGGGACTTCCGGGAACAACCGGGCTATCCTCCATTAAATCAGACCTATTGTATGTGCCTACAACAACGGCTTCCACATCAAAGGTTCTACCATCAAAAGCTCTGCCCTCAATCTTCAAAGTATCGCCAACTTGTGCTATATCTTCTGCAACCAATATTCCATTTTTCTCAACCATATCGTCGTAATCTGCTGTTCCAGAGGATAACACCGCCTGCTTTTCTTCTGTCTGTTCCCGATTTAAGGTTGGAAAGAATTCTGAAATGCTCGTGATAGAACCACTTCCGCCCGAAAAAGTAGCTGTCATATAAACGCTGTCAAATGCGGTAATTTTTTCTATCCCATCTACCTTTTCTAATTCCTGCATCAATGCCTGATCTTCAAGTGGATTTTCTTCCAGTTGCAATTTTGCGCTTCCGTATGGCTCCGCTTCGTTATCGAAAGAGCTGCCCACTGTATTTCTTATTTGTATAAGAATGTTACCGGCAGGATAATATTTGAAACTTGCCTGTTTTGCCGGATTAATAGAACCAGCAACCGTAGAAGTAACCAATAAAAGAGCCCCGCTTACTCCAAGCATTAAAAGCGTTAGGACTGCCTTTTGTTTGTTTCTTTGTATATTTATTTTCGCCAGATTAAACGGCGTAAGTTTCCGATGCAGTTTTGAGCTGCTTTTTGCCTTTCCAGCATACGCAAGGTATTTAGCACCCTCTACCGGGGAAGTATTCATTGCTACTCGGACAGGCTTAAAAATGGCAATATTCACTATTACAAAGGCTACTGCGGCAATCAATACAGCATAAATAACTGTTGTTTTTAGCCGGAATCCATCAGGACAGCCAATAAATCCAATCAGTACACCAATGACAAGCCCCAAAGGAATGCCAGCTAAGGCATATAAACGTCCCTCTTTACTTGCCATCCGTTTAATCTGTCTTTTTGTCATGCCAACTGTCCGCAGTTGCCCAAACATCTGAACATTTTTTACAATCTTTGTGTAAAAAACACCATAGACAATCGTTGCCGCCAAAATAGCCGTCAACGCCGCCAGTAGTGGTACTGGAATCGGAATACCTGATGTTATCACACCCGACATAACAGCAGAATATCCTGTAAGCATTACCTGTTCCTCGACAATGCCTGTATTTTGTATTGCTTTGCCGGCAAAATCAAGAATAGCCGTAGAGCTTATGGCGTTTGTATTCAACCGCGTATATGCTGTAACCTGAAAAGAATCTTTTGCCAAATCTCGGGCAAGCTCTTTACTAACATAAATAAAATATCCGTTGCTTTCTTTCGTATTATTCAAAACACCTGAAAGTGTATATTCTGCTTCCTGTCCTGTTCCAGTCAGGTCAATAGAAATTGTATCGCCAGCCTGATAGGATTTTCCTAAAAAATCAAGGTAGTTCTGGGGGAGCATAATCTCATCCGCTTTCTGCGGCACACTTCCCTGAAAAGTTTTTTCTTCCTGATGTAAAAAATAATCTTCATTTCCATAAGCAACAGTGATTGTTTTATTTTCAACATAAAATACACCTAGAGCGGAATATTCGCCAACCCACATAATATTTTCGTTTTGACGCAGTTGAGCCGTTTGTTCGTCCGTAACTCCCAAAATGCCAATCTGCGCTTTATTCCTCTGTGTGTTCTTGAATTTCTCTTGTGTACCTGTTGATATTAGAAGAATCGAAAAAACCATACAGACAGAGATGGCGATTGTCAAAAGCAGAAATGCCTTGTTTCTCTTATCTGCTTGCATACTCCTACCTGCCAATTTTTTTACAATGGCGCTGGTATCATTCTCAAAAGGCCATGTCATAGCTTGCCACCTCCTTACTCCACAATCTTGCCGTCCTCAATGCGGACAATCCGATCTGCAAGGCGGGCAATGTCGTTGTTGTGGGTAATCATCACAACAGTTTGCCGGAACTCTGCACTGGTGCGCTTGATAAGCCCCAGCACCTCGGCGCTGGTCTTGCTGTCAAGGTTGCCGGTCGGCTCGTCGGCCAGCACAATAGCCGGTTTGGTAATCAAGGCGCGTGCGATAGCCACACGCTGCTGCTGTCCGCCGGAAAGATTGTTCGGCATGTTTTTCAGTTTATCTTCCAGCCCCAGCAGATGAACGATCTCGTCCAAAAACTTCTGATCCACCGTGTCCCCGTCCAGCTCCACCGGCAGGACGATGTTCTCATACACATTCAGGATAGGAACAAGGTTATAGTTCTGGAAGATAAAGCCGATGTTGCGGCGGCGGAAGATGGTAAGCTGTTCGTCGTTCATTTTCGACAGCTCTTTGTCCCGGACAATCACATTGCCGGAAGTAGGGGTGTCCAGCCCGCCCATCATGTGAAGCAGGGTGGACTTGCCGCTGCCGGAGGTTCCCACAACGGCCACAAACTCACCGTCATTTACGGAGAAGTTCACGCCGTCAAGGGCGCGGGTGATGTTCGGCTCTGTGCCGTAATACTTTTTCAGGTCGATAGTCTGTAAAATGCTCATAAAATTCAATCCTTTCTTTGTTTGTTGTAAATGCGGAACGCTGCTGCGCCGGTGGCCGCCAACTGTACCAGAATCAGCACAGCGAACAGTCCGAAGCTCTCATAGTAGAACAGTTCATCCCAAAACAGGAGAACATCACAGAGGGTAGTCAAGGCAACCGTCCAGCGGATGTGCTGGGCCAGCCTTTGCCAGAACGCCAGCACAAGGGCAACGGGCGGGACGATCAGCAGCGCCAGATTCAAAATCATGGTCGGGGTCAGTTCCATTGCAACGCCTCCTCACTTTTGTTGATAAGGTCATTGCAAAACCCAAATGTCCGCGAAATGTTACAGCGGCCAAAAAATTTCATCGAAAATCGGAGTGAAATGTTACAACGCTCGGACATTTCAAAATTATTATTCAACTACCCTTAATCGAGCTACAATACTTGTTTTTCTAAAATAGCGAAACGAAACATGAGGAACTATAATCGCCACAACGCAAATAACAATTCCCTCTAATATCAACGGGAAAATCGTAGGCTGTATTGTAAACAGCCATAAGTCAGGTTGATTAAAGAAAGTAGGAAGAATTGTATTTGCAACAATAAGAGAGAGAGGTAAACCCATTACACAAATCAGAAATGCGTAAAACAATCCCTCCAATACGGTCAATTTGTTAATTTGTTTTTTCGTCATTCCGATGCTCTCTAATGTAGCAAATTCCCGTTGCCGGTTTATAATGCCCGTTATAATGATGTTGGAAAAATTCACAAGCCCGATACTTCCTAATAGAAACCCAATAAGGCCACCTATGATAAAAATAGTTTGTTTTAATCCATTCATAGTTTGTGCCAATGTTTCAGACGATGCGTATTCAACGGTAGGCAAAGAATTGATGTACTCGGTCGCTGGCAAAAAGTGTTCTTTTTCCACATCAAACACATAACTCATTATGGCTGGATTGTTATACAATTCCACAAACATCTCATTACTCATATAGAAAATAGGACAATCGCCGCCAACATCAGTGTAGCCAACATTCTTACCCGGAGATTCTACCAATGAAAAATCAACCACTGCACGCGCAATTACCGAAACCGTTTTATAAGGCAATCCATCTTTGTAAATGGTAACTTCCTGATTGAGCGGACAAAGAAATTCAGGAGATTCATTTGGGTTGATCGCTGAAATTTCTATAACATAGTTTCCACTTTCCAAATATGAGGTTAGTTGCTGTATATCTGTTTCTCCCTCAATGAAATTCAATTTAGGAAGTATTGATTTTTCTACCCCGTAAATATTGCAAAGAGGTCGATAATCAACACCGAGTTTTACTGGATAAGTTCTGCCATCAACCATACCACTTCGTATAAGGTGATTATCTTCTGTGTATTCGTCTAATACTTCCGTGACCAAACTACCATAATCATAAGTAACACTGACATCATCCAAAGTGTTTTTATAAATTCGACTTCCGTTCAGCACAGGAATATTATTTTCAATATCAGATATGATTTCATTACTAACAGAATCATCTTTAAATCGAAAACCTTGCACATTAGAAAATGTGTTTGGGCTTGCCACAACAAAATCAAATGAGGTAACAGAAGATACATATTTTTTAACATCAACACTATTTCCGATTGCGATTGCACTGTTTAGGAGAATAATGCAGAGTATCATGGATAAGACGATAAATATGGTACGCTTTGAATTTCTTCTTAAATTTCTCCATGCCATTTCTGTTATTCTATTCTTAAACGAAAGACGATTCTTGTTGGCACTATGATAATTGTCTTTTTCATAGTATCTGGTTGCCTCAATGGGCGAAATCGTAGCTGCAATTTTGAATGGTTTCTTTATGCTCACCCAAACAGTAATCGCACTAAATATCCCGGCAACGACAAAAATAATAGGATTAAAACTCAAGTTCACAGAAAGATTGTGATACTCGCCTTTCATAAAATTAAGAATCCACGGAAGCATAAGTATTCCTACTATATATCCTAAAATCAACCCAATAGATATACCAATTATAGACAGCCAAAATGCTTGCTTATAAACAATTCGCTTGATTTGCTTCTCCGTTGTTCCGATTGTTCTTAATAAGCCATATTTCTTTATTTCTTGAACAACAGAAATCTCAAAAATATTGCGAATGAGCAAATAGCCCGTTATTACAAAAATCATAATAAAAAACAGGGCTGCTATTATGGCAATCCAATTTACAGATGTACCAGTGGACGGGCTGGTTCCCCTAATTTGCAAAATAGTTGTCTGTATAGACTGGATCGCTCCAACACATAAAGTCGTTACAGAAGTAAAAAGCATTGATGTTAAAACGATTGCTATTACAGCAACAATATTTCGTAATTTGTTGGCTTTGAAGCTTCTTTGCGCCAGCTTCTTTGTAATGGCGCTGGTGTCATTTTCAAAAGGCCATGTCATAGTTGTATCACCTCCATATTTGATAAGGGTATTGTAAAACCTAAATGTCCGCGAAATGTTACAGCGGCCAAAAAATTTCATTGAAAATCGAGGTGAAATGTTACAACGCTCGGACATTTCAAAAAAATTTACGGCGGGCAGCCGGAAATGGCCGTCCGCCGCGTTCTATTTTGTAGGCAGCATAATGGAAAATTCCGAACCCTTGCCCGGCTCCGAAACCACTTTGATATAGCCGCCCTGCCGCGTTACGATCTCGCGGGCCAGATACAGGCCAATGCCCACGCCCTGCTGTTCGTGTACTTCTTCCTCACGATAGAAGCGCCGGAAGATGGCGGCCTGATTGCTTTCGGAAATGCCCTTGCCGGTGTCGGTCACTTTGATCTCCACATACATTTCCCACAGCACCACCGACACAGCGATTTTCCCGCCTGCCGGGGTGTACTTCACCGCATTGTCCAGCAGGTTAAAGAGGGCTTCGGATGTCCACTTGCTGTCATGGGAAACGGTCAAATCCTCCGGGCAGTCCACGGACACGGCGATTTCCTTTTTCTCCGCTGCATACACGATCCCACTCATGGCCTGCGCCACGGTATCAAAGAGGCGGCCCGGTTTCTTGTCCAACTGGATCACGCCCGTTTCCAGCCGGGAGGTTTTCACAAGGGCCTGAAAGAGAAAGTCCAGCTTATCCGTCTGGCTGCGGATTCCCCGGATAAAGTCGGTGCGCTCCGCCTCGGTCATAGGCTTTTCCAGCAGGGTGTCCGTCGCCATTTTCAGAT
>OHPL01000045.1_pt1 | contig 92521 bp, 91 predicted proteins | sample 1577711 | NCBI WGS metagenome assembly OHPL01 (sample SAMEA3879538, study PRJEB24766) | human gut metagenome | biome: human-associated habitat; feature: feces | place: USA | collected 1985/1987
TGACGAAGGCGTTTGTGATGGACGAAGGCTACGCCAACGTTTATGTCAAGCCGAGCGTTGTCCAGACTTTCAACGGCGGTGATGATGTTAAGGTCAGCGGTTTGAGAGAGGTCAACACCTTGGAAGATCAGACGCTGGGTCGGATAGAGGTCGGAGGCCGTTACGGCTTTACCGAACAACTCTCGGCCTACGGCTGGGCCAACCACACCTTCGGTGATGATTACAAAGCGTCGACCGTCGGTCTCGGCCTCAGCTACAGCTGGTAAGGAAAGCCAAACCCAAAGACAAAAAAGAGCCGTATTTACGGCTCTTTTTTGCTGTCGGTCAGACAGAACAAAAACACCCCCGAAAATCGGGGGTGTTGATTTGTTGAGAGTATGTTGAATTGTAACCGGAAAGAAATGTGATCGGTTGAAAAGTTAACGATAATTTTTAGTTACGGAAATAATTTTACCCAGAGTTGATATTTTGTCCGGATTTTTGATTGTAATTGGGGGGTATAGTGTATTGTCTGAAATAAGAGAAGCCGTTTGATTGAAATTGTCTAATTGCAGACGTTTAACAAAAAGCTCTCCTTTAAGAGCAAAAAGATACAGACCGTCGTTGGCCGGGGATGTGACGGAGGTGTCGACCCAAATCAGGTCACCGTCGTTGATAGTCGGCTGCATGGCATCACCGCGGATAAACATGATTTTTATATTTTCGGGGATGGCAGCAGTTAATAATTTTAGGATATTGGTCGTGATTTGTTGTTTTCCGATTCGGTGAAAAGAAACGTTACTGTCTTTTGGGTCGCAGCAAGGTGCGACGATGTCGATCGTTGTCAGAGTGTCCGCCGGTTGAAGCGGTTTTTTGCCGTTGGTGGAGGGAATCGTTTTGGAGAAACCGGAATTATATTTGGTGAATTCTTCCAAATCGAGATTAAAAAACTGCGCCGCAGGGAAGACTTTGTTGACAGGAAAGTCTCTTTTGCCGCATAAAAGTTCGGAAACCCTGGTTTTTTGCCATTTCAGCGCGTCGGCAACATCTCCTTGGGAGATGTTGTTTTTTTGCATATATTCTTTTAGCCATGTCCATTTGTTATTCATTATACGCTCCTTTTTTTATTACATATTATGTAATAAAAAAAACTGTTTGTAAATTACATATATAGTATTGACATGCTTTACATTAAATGTATATATAGAGTATATGTTTATAAGGAGGATGTAATGAAAAAAGATCAACAATATGTCAGCAAGGAGGACTGTGTACGTCGCGGTTTTGTAAGGAAAAACGGCGGAATTTACAAGATGTCGGTGTTGGAAAGGTTTGCGGAAAAAGGTTGGCTTGATTTCGGAGATTCGAAATATTCGGCCCAAGACCGATTGAAGGCGGCGGAAAAACTGCAGAAAGATTATGAACAATCGTATTTTATGTCGATGTCTGCCGGAGGAATTCGTGAGAGAATCGACAGTAAAGGAAAAAATGCAAGTGATGTGGAAATGATTTGCAAGGCCAGAAAGCGTTATGAAGAAGCCGCACGTCATGTGCCGGGAGAATTTTGGAATGCGGTTAAAAGGGTGTGTTTGGAAAATAGGGATTTTGAGGTGTCTAAGCAATTTTCGGAACGGCGCCGGATGGAAATCAGTTTTTTGTTAAAAAGTGATTTGTGCCGGGGGTTGGATCGGTTAATCAAATTTTATTGGTCACTGTGATTTACTTATATCTTTATTTATGCTTTAAAAAACTGTTATTATTTGTAATAAAATATTATTAAAAATTTTAGTTGTGTATTAGATTAATTTTGATGGATTTAAAATGTAAAGGACTACTTCAATGAATATTCAAAAATATCAACATGTTAATTTTTATGATAAATATCAGTACCCTGAGAAATTGAGAAATGAGTTTCGCAGGCTTCTGAATATTGCAGAACGTTCTGATATAACTACACCGTCAGCCGTAAATACATATAATTTATTATGTGGAATTGAAGCTTTGTTATGTCGATATGAAACGGTGAGCAGGGAAACCATATTGGCAGTTAATGCAATTGACAGCACCGAACAACGTTCGGAGTACCTGTTGAATTTGCACGATAATGCTATGCACCAAAAAGTTTATACTCCGCGTATGATCATTAATGATTTGTGCAAGGGAGCGTAAAGTTTTGTTTGATGAAGAATGCTGATTGTGAAAATAATCTGATCTGATGGGGAAGGCGGACAAAACTGTTTTATTTGTTCGCCGACTCTAACTCGTTGTTATTATTAATTTAAAACAATTTTTGTTAAAGTTATCCACAACCTGGTGTAGAAAGTGTTGATTTTTACGACAATTTGTAGTATAAACATTTCCATAATGGATGAGGTGGATATTTTTTCCGGTTCGTCCATTTTTTTTTGAATATTTATGCCGCGGGGATGCTTAAGCAGACAGGCGGTAAAGTCAGATAATCTTGTGTTGATCAGTCCTTTATAGTTAAATCTTGTTTCCTGATGATGTCGCTTTCAAAAAAGCGGCATCATTTTTTTGCTGCATGCTCAAGTGATTTGGCAGAGACCGGAGTTATAGCGTGTTGCGGCGGCCGGGGGAACGAGAAAATGCCGGGAGCGGCGGAGGACCAAAAGCCGAAGCCGGGGAGTCGTCGAAACAAGTTTGGTTGTTGCAAAAACTGAGATCGATGCAGCGGGCATGTTGCGGTCGGGGTTGAGGTTATTGAGGTGTTGCGGCGGCGGTGAGGATCAATATAAAAGTTTAATTAATGTCAGGGGAGAAAATGCGAAAAAAACTAAAGGTGGATGAATATCGTCCCGAGTATGCCAAGCAATTGGTTTCATGGTTTAAAAATGCGCCATTGTATCATCGGGAGATGCGGACGGTATACAACAAGAAAAGCGATAAGAGCGAAGAGATTTGTGAAAAAGTGCCGGCGCCGTGTCCGTCGCTGGTGCGGTTTGCCGATGAGATTGACGTGGCTTTCGGTACGTTGGAAAAATGGCGGCAGAAGTATCCTGAGTTTGCCGAGGCGTATGTAAAGGCGCTTTTATATCAGGAAGAATGGCTGATGAATGCGGCGGGGTTGGGCTTTTACAATTCGTCTATGTCGATTACGGCCTTGAAAGCCAACCATGGCTGGATTGAGAAAAACGACGTCAGAAACAAAGCCGACGGCGAATTGAAACAAGTGTTGGTACGTTTTGTCAAAGACAGTGAACTTAAATCGGAACAGGGAGGAGAAAATGAAAAAAATAACAGCGCATATTCCGGAAGTGTTTGCGCCGTTGATGATGAAGAAATACCGGATTAAATTTTGTTATGGCGGCCGGGCGGGGGGCAAAAGCTATGCCTTTGCCGACAGTTTGCTTATTTTAGGGCGTAAGAAAAAGCTGTTGATTGCCTGCTTGCGTGAAATTCAGGATTCTATCAAAGATTCGGTACATAAGCTTTTGTGCGACCGTATAGCGTTTTATGGTTTGAATGACTATAAAGTGTATGAAGACCGGATTGACAATCTGATTACCGGGACACGGTTTATTTTTAAGGGATTGCGCGAACAGGACAGTCAGAAGATCAAATCGTTGGAAGGGGTGGATATTGCCTGGATTGAGGAAGCGCAGACGATCAGCCGCAAAAGTTGGGAAATTTTGGAACCGACGATTCGTAAGGACGGGTCGGAAATTTGGATTTCGATGAACCGCTTGTATGAAAACGATCCGTTATGGATGGCGGTGGCAGCTAATCCGGATAAACGGACCTGGGTGCGGCGGGTTAATTACTGCGATAATCCGTTTTGCCCGGAAGAGATGAAATATCTGGCTGAAAAGTGCCGGCGCGAGAACCCTGAAAGTTATCTGCATATCTGGATGGGAGCACCGATATCACAGGGTGATGCACGGTTGATCTCTGCCGAATCTGTACGGCGTGCATTTGAGCCGAAGATTGAATCGACAACTTCTCCGTTGATTGTCGGGTTGGATATTGCCCGCTTTGGGAATGACAAAACAACATTTTGCTTTCGTAAAGGACGATTATGCACGGGTTTTGAATGTTATGAAAAACTGAGTAACGTCGAAGTTGCCAATGCGGCGACGGCAATTATCGAAGAGTATCATCCGATGAGGATGTTTATGGATGTCGGCGGTCAGGGAGCTGGGGTATATGACATTTTGAAAGACCGCGGTTTTGGTGAAATTATCCGTGGGATTTATTTTGGCGAAAAAGCACTGAAAGCGGATCGGTATTTTAACCGACGTGCGGAGATGTGGGATAAAATTAACCGCTGGCTGGAAGAACTTCCGCCGCCGCAATTGCCGGTGGACGAAGATTTGTTTGATGAGCTGATAAGTATCAATAAAAAATTTGACGGCAAAGGACGGCTGCAACTGGAAGATAAGGATGAAATTAAAAAACGGTTGGGGCGCTCGCCGGATAAGGCAGACGCGTTGGCACTGACATTTGCCGAGCCGGTTTATGATTACGGTGTTCCGAAATTGTATGGCAACGGTAAGGTGTCGGTGGAAGAAATGTTCGGGCTGGCCGAACAAAAGCCGGGCAGCGGTTGGTAACCGGATGCGGCGGCAAATAGGGAGCAGAGCGGCGTGAAGCCGTTTTTTTTGTATAAAAAAGCGGGACGGGTTATGTAGCTTTGCAATTGTTTTAATTAGTAAAAAATAGGGAAAATGAAATGAGTTATGACAGATTTAAGGCCCAGAGGGAAGGTTGGGAAAGAACTCAGCAACTGGTTGAAGATGAGTTTGAAAGACGCAATTTGGATGAGTGGGGGTATCCTAAGAAGCAACCGGTTCGGCAGTTGACGCCGCAAGAAATTGTGGCTGAATGCAATCTTCAACAGGCTGAAAAATGGAACAATGCCAGTCCGTTGTGGCAGGGGATTAAGAACATGAACTTGGATGATTGGCTGGATGTTGGCGGGCAGTCATTGCAGGGTGCCGAGCGCGTGCTGAGCGGGGCGACTTTCGGCGCTTATGACTGGTTGAACCGTAAGTTGGGCGGTAATTATGAAGAACGCAAACAAAGATTGCAGCAAGCGGCGGACGATGCCGGAATCGGTTTAGTCAATTCTCTGACCGGTGCCGGTTTGGAAATTGCCGGTAATATGGTCGGCGGTGGCTCGGCTTTGTCCGGCGGTTTGGCAAAAGCGGGGCTTAAAGGGGTGGCGCAAAGTTCGGTCGGCGGCGGTATTGACGGAATGATAAATGCGGCTTTTGCGACTGAGAATCCGGAAGATCTTTTAATAAATATGCTTGAAGGTGGTGTAAACGGTGCAATGTCAGGATATGCTTTTGGCAGAGCATTGCAGGCCGGCGGACGTTATTTGCGGCCGATAATGACAAAATACAGTCCGAAATTGCAGAGTATTACAAAGATACGCCGCGGACCGACCGGGGAAGCCGGTGTGGATTTTGCGATGCAGGAAGCGCGGAACTTACAGCAAAGCGGTATGCTTCCGAAACACTACGGGGATGACGTTGCTGCATTTAAGCGGCGTGCCAATTTGAAGACCAAGCCGATGCTGGATGAGTTGGGAAAAGTGGGAGATATGGAAGTTTATGAAATTTCCGGACATTTTAATAAACTTCCAGGGACACCGAGGACTCCTTATAAAGTGAGAAACGAAAAAGTTTATGACGAGATTTTAAACAACGAAGCACGGAAAATTAATAAAAGTTTATATTCCGACGGTACGAGCAAGGTGAACCATTTTATGAAAGACGAAGGTCGAAAAGGAATGTTGGATACACTGTCAAACACTTATACCAAGCCTGACGTTGCGGCGTGGAAATTTACCCAGCAGCGGCCGACCAAGTATTTTATGACCAAATATCATAATACAGGATCTAAGAGAGATATGTATGATTTGGTTATTCAACGGCGTGAGGGAGAAATTTTTAATAAGTTTGCAACCCCAAACAGCCGATACATTGCCAATGAGTTCAGACATCCGGTTAATGATCTGGAGGTTAGTAACCGTTTTATGCAATCGACCGGTATTAGTCCGCAGGCGGTTAAAGACGGTTATTTGTCAGAAATAGCTCATTTGGCGGATAAAAATGCGACTGTACAAAAAGCAATTGATATCTCCAAACGCGGCGATAAGCATTTAAGCGGTCTTGCAAATACTGATTTTATGGTGCTGGACCGAACAAGAAAAGTTTTGGAAGGTCAGGGAGCAGCGAAAGCAGCAGGTAAATTGCAAGGACTGATGGATCGGAGTGTTCCGCAGTATGCAAACTATCGGCAAGGATGGAGTCAGGCCTATAATCAGGAAGTTGCAAATATGCTTGCCCATCAGGATTTGAATTCTTTTCAACGTTATCTTGATTTTAGCCGCGGAATTGTCGACCCGTTGTTGCCGATGGCGCTGAGCGGACAGATCGGAAGATATCAGGGCGAATAGGATACTGAGCCGGCGGCGGTTTTGACTGAACGCCGGCTTTTTTATCGGTACGGAGATTTTTTTAAGGAGGAAAAATGAAAATAAAAGCAATTGCCGACCGGGTTTTTATCCGGGTCGAACCAAAGCAGGAAAAAACACCCGGCGGGGTGCTGCTGGCGGTTGATATTGAAGAACCGCGGACGACCGGCATCGTGGAGAGTGTAGGCGAGCAGGTGAAGACGGTGAAGCCGGGTGAGCGGGTTTTGTTTCATGTGTTTGATGAACTGGAAACCCCGGATGAAAATGTGGTTGTGGTTCGCGAAAACAGTATTTTGGGAGTGTTATGCGATGAGTGAGGATAAACAAAACGAGCGCAGTCAAGTGGAAGAATGGCTGAAAAAAATCGGCGATGCCGAGAAGGCGTATGCGAAGTATTATGATTTGGTGAAGGAAACCAGAGAGTTTTACAAAGACAGCAAAAGCAGTCGCGGCGGAAAATATAATATTTTTTGGTCGTCGATAGAAACGTTGAAACCTTTTTTATATTTCAGGCAGCCGAAGTTTTACGTCGAGCGTTCGGATAAAAATTCGGGCAAGGCTGAAAAGCTGGCCTGTGAAATGTTGGAAAAGGCGTTGAAATGGGATTTGGAACAGTTTGATTTTGACAGTGTGATCAAATATGCACGCAATGACTTTCTGATTTCCGGTGCCGGAATTATTTGGGAACAGTATAAGCCTAAGATTGAAACAACCGCAGATCCGCTTAATCCGGAAGCTGAGATTACGGTGAAAAGCGGGGAGACCGTGGAATCTATTTATTTGGATCCGCGGTATTTTCTGACCGACACTGACCGTGTCGGCGTATGGGAAGATGTGACCTGGGTGGCAAGAAAGATCTATATGAGTCGTGAAAAAGCCTCGGACGAGTTTGGCGAGAGTTTATGGAAGGGTGAGGACGACAATGGCGATATTTGTATATACGAAGTGTGGGACAAATTGTCGGGCAAGATCTTCTGGTTGTCCAAGGCGGTGTCGGACCGCTTTTTGAAAGTTGGGGAAAATTTGTTGAATATCAACGGTTTTTTTCCTTGTCCGAAGCCGATTTACGCTACTGCCACCAACGATAGCATTATTCCGGTGCCGGATTATTGCATGATTCGGGAGATGCTGAATGAATTGAATGGCATTAATTCGCGAATGAAGCTGACAATGCAGGCATTAAAAGTGAGCGGTGCTTATGATAACGCCTTTCCTGAGTTGGCGGATATTTTGAGTAAAGATGTCACGCTGGTGGCGGTAAGCGATTTTGTGAAACTACGGGAATCGGGAGGTATTCGCGGAATTGTCGATTTTGCGCCGATTGAGCAGTATGTGACAGCGCTGGAGCAATTGGCGTTGCGGCGACAGGAAGTGATTGCCAGTATTTTTGACGTTACTGGCGTGAGTGACATTATGCGCGGAAATTCCAATGAGAGTGATACGGCGACGGCGGTGATTAAGAAGACCAACTTCGGCACTTTGCGTAATCAGGATCGGCAGAATGACATGCAGCGCTTTATTCGTGATTTGTTGCGGATTAAGGCTGAAATTATCTGTGAAATGTTTGAGCCGGAGCGTTTGGCAGGTTTTTTGGATGAGGCCAAACGTCAGGATGTACAGACCGTGGATGCGGCGGTGAATATTCTGAAAACCGAAAAGCTGCGCGGAATGGTTTTCAGCATTGAGACCGACGCGGTGTTTAACCGTGATGAAGAAAGCAACCGGGCGATAATGGCGGTGAAGACGATTAATGAAATGGTGATGACGGCGCTGACCACGGTTACTCAGCAGCCGTTGTTGCTGCCGCTGTATAAAACCATGATTGAAGTAGTGGTGGATACGCTGCCGCGCGGCCGGGTTTTTGAGAATATGCTGGAAAAAGTGTTTGCCGACGTTTCGGTATTTTTGGAACAACAGCAGAAAGCACAGGAACAGCAACAACAGCAGGCAGCTCTTCAGCAGCCGCAAGAAAACCCGATCTTAACGATCGAATTGCAGAAAAACCAGTTAAAAGCCAAAGAGCTTGAAGTGAAAGAGAGGCTTGAACAACAACGGATTGATCTGGAAAACCGTCAGCTGGCGGCGGAAACGATGATCAAGACACAAAAGCTTGAACTGGAGGCGAAAGGAGAGGTGAGACGGTGACCTACTTTAACAAGCAGTGGACGGAAGAGATTGTGCTTCCGGACGGTTCTACGGCATCCTGCCAGCAGGATGTCGATCGTTTTTTAAAGGCAAACAATCTTGCCTTGGCAGGAGATTATTCGGACGAATTTCGCAAAGAAGTGCGTCTTAATAATGAACGGGCTTTGCGCAAGGATCTGTGGGCAGAGTTTATTCGTAATTATAAAAGGAGTATATGGTATGCAAAAAAGTGACACCAGACGGTTCCTGGAGGAACAGTTTGAGAAATATGAGAATTTAGGACCGGCTTCGGCGGATTATCCGCAAAGTCCGGAAATGGAAGAAGAGCTGATGGATGCAGATGAATATTTGCAGGCACCGCCTTCTTATAAGAAAGAGTATTGGGAAATTTTTAAATCTCTTCCGCCCGTTATGAGGCGTTATCTGTATGAACGGGAGAGCGAGATTGAAAGAGCTTTTTCCAGACTCAACAATGAACTGCAGGCTAAACGTTTTTTAGATGAAGCTTTTTCGACCAAAGGGTGCCGACACGGTTTTAAGTCGGCGCGTGACTGGATTGAGAAGCTGATTTTTGCCGAAGAAATGTTGGAAGCTTCACCGCGCGAAACCTTGCACCATTTGGCCAAGGCGTATGGTGTTGAATCTGATTTTGCGGGAAAAACGGATCGTGCCTCGGAAATTAGCGAATTTAAAATTGCCCTGTTGACGGAAAGTTTGCGCCGGTTGCAGCAACGTTTTGACGAACGTGAACGCCGGTATGCGGAAACTGCCGCCGCAGCGGAAGCCGCCCGCAAGGCAAAGGCTGCCGGTTTTTCGCCGCAAGGCAAAGCGGCGGCGCCGGGTGGTTTGGAAAATCTGACGACTCGTCAGATTTTGGAAAGAAAATTCGCCGAATTGGAAGATTAAACAAATAATTATGAAACAACAATCTATTAAATCATTTTTTATAAAGGAAAAATAAAATGGCTAATCAAAACTATAATGAAATTTTTACGTTCACTTTGGAAAACCGCAGCGGCCAGATTGCCGATGCCGTTTCCAGCAACAATGCGCTTTTGAATCGTCTGCGAGCCAAAGGGCACAATCGTGTGATTCACGGCGGTTCCAAAATTTTGGAAGAACTGGAATATGGTCAGGGCGATATGAGCTGGTATTCGGGTTATGATTCGATTCAGTATACGCCGAAACAGCTGTTTACCGCTGCCGAATACAGTCTGAAACTATGCGCGGTTCCGGTTGCGGTTTCGGGTGAAGATATGTTGAAGAACTCGGGTAAATATCAGGTAATGGATTTGTTTGAAAAACGAATTGACAACGCTCAGAAAACCATGTGCAACAAGATGTCCGAGGCCGTATACGGCGACGGTACCGCTGCCGGCGGCAAAGCAATCGGCGGTTTGGCCCTGTTGGTGGCCGATGCACCGGAGACCGGTACGGTGGGCGGAATTAACCGTGCAACTTCGGGCAACGAATTCTGGCGTAACAAGTCGGTGATGGCAACCACGGCTTTTACGGCCGAAACCCTGCGCCCGGCAATGGATAAAATGTTTCTGTCGCTGTGTCGTGGTTCGGACAAACCGGATCTGATTATTGCCGGCAACAACATGTATGTCAATTTTGAACAGTCTTTGACGGCTTTGCAGCGTTATACCGAACCGAAACTGGCAGAAGCCGGGTTTACTTCTCTGCGTTATAAAGGCGCCGATGTAGTGTTTGATGGCGGTCAGGGCGGTAATTGTCCGGATGACAAAATGTATTTCCTGAATACGAACTACATTTATCTGCGTACCCATAAGGATCGTGATATGAAAGTAATCGGCGGTGACCGGATGGCGGTTAATCAGGACGCGATTTATAAGATCGTTGGCTGGGCCGGCAATATGACAATGTCTAATGCCGCTTTGCAGGGGGTTTTGATTGATAAATCCGCTGATGATTCTGCTGATGCTGAAACCAAAACAGAAAGCAATCCGGAATAGGGATGTAAAAAAACGGTGTAATGGTAGAGGAGAAAGCCCGGGTTAGCCGGGCTTTCTTTTTATATTGATGAGATTTTAAAGGCGGTTGTCGTGATATGAGGAGGAAGCTGCTACAGATTTACGGGACACAGATTGGCGGAGAATATAGGACTCGGATTGAAAACTGTCTGATTGAAGTGTGAACAGTGATATGCGGTATAGCGGAGAAGCAATTTATAATTTCTATTATAAATTGTAAAAACCGATTACGGTTAAAATAGGAGTTTTGAAAGCGGCAGGTAATGAGTTGCCTGCATTTTTTTAATTATTGCGGCAAAATTGCCGCTTTTTTGTTTAGGAGAAAAAAATGGATTTTGCGATGTTTGAAAGAATTGCAAATAACAGTTGCAGCGAAGAAGGCGTGGTTGCCCGCTTTTATGACCGGGCGGTGAAGACCGGTGAAGTGGGGGCAAACGGGCTGCCGAAATTCAGACTGGCCTGTTTTTGCGAGATCAGGATTAAGGACAATAATTCCGAAGTTTACGATCAGCCGGCGACGGCGGAAAAAATCCGGCGTTTTCCGGTCGAGTATGCCCGTTATCAGCTGGGTAAGAAACAAGTGGTGGAAGGAACCCCGCTGGAACAATTTGCCTTTTTGAACCGGGCTGAAGTGGAAACGCTGAAAGTACACGGGATTTTTACGGTGGAAGCTTTGAACGAGATGCCCGAAGACAAAGCGGCGCAACTGGGAATTGCCGATGAACGACATTTGGCCCAGAAGTTTTTGCAGCAGGCTAAGAACAACCTCTCGCTTAAGCAGTGGCAGCAAAAAGAAGAGCAATATTTGGATCGGATTAGGTATTTGGAAGAACAGGTTGCCGAACTTAAGAAACAGAAGGACACGGCCGCGGTTGAAAAGAAAAGCAGCAGGAGAAAAAAATGAAAAACATATTACAGATTTGTCAAGACGTGGCGGCGGTTGCCTGTGTGCAGGCGCCGACAAGTTTGTTTAAAAATGCCGGACAAAACGAAAAGATTTTTTTGAGTGTGGCAAATGATGCTCTGAACGGTTTGTTGCGTTACGGCGACTGGCAGGAACTGACCAAGGACGGTGTTTTAAGAACGGTAGCCGGCAAGAGTGATTATCCGATTTGTGATTTTTGTCCGGATTTTTATCAGTTATTGAATAATACCGTTTATATTCGCGATGGTGCCGAAAAACTGATCGGTGCGGTAACGCCCGAGCAGTGGCAGCGGGAAAAATATTTTCATGACAACAGCGGCGAAATTAAGTTTAAAATTCAGAATTCGATGTTTCGCTTTTTAACGCCGCCGCCGGGAGATATAAGAATCGCTTTTCAGTATCGTTCGGCCGTTATTGCGTATGACCGGCAAATGTTTACCGAAAAAACAGAACTCTCCGAGGACACCGATATTCCGGTGTTTGACGAATATTTGGTCAAGTTGGCCATTCGGTGGCGGTTGCAGGCAAGAAACGGTCAAAGCTACGAAGAAGAATACAATGAGTATGAAAAAGAATGCCGAAAACGCTTTGGGGCGACGCTGGCGACCCGTGACATCAATCTTGCCGGCGGTTTGGTAACGGATTTAACCAGTTCAGGAGTGATTATTCATGGAAAAGCAAGCAGTTAACCGCGGATGGCGGTCTTATAACTATACCCTTCCGGCGCCAACCGGCGGTCTTAATGCCCGTGACAGTTTGGATATGATGAACGAAACCGATGCGATTGTTATGGATAATTATTATCCGTCGGAAACCAAAGTATGTCTTCGCGGCGGCTATCGTTCATATGCTCTTAATGACACCGGTATAGCAATAGAAACTCTGATGGAATTTCACCACTCCGAAGGGGATCGTTTGTTTGCCTGTGGCGACGGAAAAATATGGGATATAACCACGCCGACAGCGGTTACGGAAAGCGGCAGCAGTTATTTGAACAACAAATGGCAGCATGCACAATTTAAGGAGCGGTTGCTGGCTTGCAACGGTTATGACCTGCCGGTCAGTTATCATCGCAACAGTAACGGCGAATGGGGATGGCATAATTGTGAAATCAGCGGTACCGGGCTTGATCCCCGCAAACTGATTTCGGTGGCGGTTTCCAAACAACGGTTGTTTTATATTGAGCACAATTCTTTGAAGTGCTGGTACTCCGAAAATGCCGGTGAGGTGCAGGGAAAACTGATCGAACTGGATTTTTCGACTTTGGTAACCCGCGGCGGTCATTTGAAAGCCGTTGCCTGCTGGACTCAGGACGGCGGACAGGGAATTGATGACCTGACGTTGTTTATTACCTCGGAAGGTGAAGTGTTGGTTTATGCCGGAAACGATCCCGGAAATGCCAATGACTGGAGTCTGAAGGGAAAATATTATGTCAGCCGGCCGATCGGTTGGCGCTGTGTGTTCCAGTATCAGGGCGACGTCGTGATGATTTCCGAAGACGGATATATCCCGCTTTCCCAGGTGATGCCGTTGGCTCAGGGCGGGACGGCAGGCATGGCGTACAGTGACAAAATTCGCGGGTTGGTGCTGGAAAGGGTTAAGGACAACAAAAGCCTGGCCGGGTGGCAGGGAATTATTTATCCGCGCGGCGGTTATGCTTTGTTTAATGTGCCGGTGCGCAGCCAGTTTGAGCAGCATGTTATTAATTTGAGTTCGGGGGCGTGGTGCCGCTTTACCGGTATTCGTTCTTTATGCTGGGGATTGTTGAACGGAAGGCTGTATTTCGGTTCGGCAAGCGGGGTGTATTTGTTTGACGAAGGGTATTCGGATAACGGGTTGCATATTTTGGGAAATATCCGGCAGGCTTATTCGAATTTCGGCAATGAGAATTTGAAAAAAATTCAGATGATCAATCCGAGAACCAAAAGTTCGACCCAGTTTGCGCTTAATATCTTTGTTGATACCGATTTTGACGATACGGAACAGAATTATGCTGAAAATATCGGCAATACCGGGATGACAAAGTGGTCGTCAGGCGGTATCAGAACCAAGTGGAGCCGGTTGGCCTCGCCGACCGGAACCAAATGGGCCACTTTGAAGGGAGCAGTATATAACCAGTGGATCTGTAGCAGTGCCAGCGGTTTTAAAGGAGCGGTTGTGTTTAAAACCAAAACACGTGGCAATTTGGTGGAATGGTATAATACGGGAGTACGTTATGAACAAGGCAGCGGAATCTTGTAAGATTGTCATAGATGATGATGGCAGGATTGCCAAGCTGATTGCCGGTAAACTGGAAATGGAAGATGCAAATCCGGAGAATTCTGCCGCTCTGGGATTTTTGATCAACGGGAAAATGGCGGGCGGTATTTTATACACTGCTTTAAAACCGGGAAATGATGTATGGCTCAGCATTTATACCGACGATAAACGTTGGTGCACCCGCCGGGTGCTGAAAATAATTTTCGGTATTGTCTTTGATCTGTGGGGCTGTCGGAGAGTGAACGCACTGATTGATGTTGATAATCAGGCGTCTCTTCGGCTGGCGACCGGGGTCGGTTTTCGCAAAGAGGGAAAAATGCGGCAATATCGGGAAAACGGCCGGGACGTGTACGTTCTGGGCATGTTGAAAAACGAATGTAAATTTTTTAAAACAAAGGAGAAAAACAATGTCTAACAATTTTGGGGGCGGTAACAGTTCACGTTCTGTAACCACTCGTCCGCAGGCTCTTTGGGCTGCCGGCAAATTTTCTAATTATCTTGACGGGCTGGACACCTCGACGGTGGACAACACTTATAAAAATGTGGCCAACAACGCCTATGCCTTATCTTCTCAACTGCCGAATTATGTTTATAGTGCGGACGGTTCGGATGAGGCCCGGCAGCGTATGGAAAATGCCGTATATAACCAGGCCGCGGATAAATTGAACAAGCAGTTCTCGCTTGATGCGGCGGATTTGAATACCCGTTTGCAAAATCAGGGGCTGGCAGTGGGGAGCAATGCCTATCAGAATGCGTTCTCTACTTTGCAGGACTCGCAGTATGATGCGTTGCAGAATGCGGCCTACAACAGTATTATTCAGGGACAGAATGCATTTTCAAACAGTTTGAACGATATGGTGACGGCCGGTAACTTTACCAACAATGCCCGTCAATTGTCACTGAGCGAGATTTTGCAGTCCCTGCAGAACAGCATCAGCGGATATCAGGTGCAGAAGGATAAATTTGATGCCTGGAATGCGGCTTCGGATCAGATTACCGATCAAAGTCAACGGTCGTCTCAAGGTTTGACTCTTAAAGACGGGGTACAGCTTGTGAATTCAATAGCGATGCTGGCCTCAGCGTCTTCGGATCTGCGTCTGAAGGAAAATATCAGTCCGGTCGGACAGCTGGATAACGGTTTGACGGTTTACCGTTTTAATTTTATCGGTTCGCCGCAGACACAGATCGGTTTGATTGCTCAGGAAGTGCGTGATGTTAAACCGGATGCGGTAACGGTCGGCGAAGACGGTTATCTGCGGGTTAATTATGCGCTGGCGTGTGAAAAGTAATTATTTTTATTAGTTGTTTTTGTTGAAACATAAACCCGGAACGATACTTCCGGGTTTTTTTATAGGGAGAAAATCGATGCCTTTTGATTCACAGGGAAATTTTACCCGGCTGCACAGCTGGGAACAGGACAGAATAGATGATATTGACATTGTGACTGATCATCACGATGCTGAAGATGATAATTTTGCCGAAGGGCTAAACCAATGTTTTTTGCGCAGCGGGACAGTAGCGATGAAAGGAAACGTTAATGCCGGAGGTTTTAAGGTGGTTCGGCTGGGTAATGCGGTGGAGGAAAGTGATGCCGTAAACCTGAAACAGGTTGATGACAAAGTGAAACTGGTTAAGACCGAAGTGACCACGACCATCAACGGATCGCTGATGGTGGGAGATATCAAATGCTCGGCATTGCAGAAAGATCACGGAAAGTGGATGATCTGTAACGGACGTGCGGTATCGCGTGATGAATATGGAGATTTGTTTAAAGCGATCGGAACCGCTTTCGGTGGAGGAAACGGGGTAACAACTTTTAATTTGCCGGATTGTCGCGGGGTTGTCGTACGTGGTTATGACAACGGTCGCGGTTATGACAGCAGCCGCGTTTTCGGCAGTTATCAGGCAGATCAGGTTCAAAGCCATACACACGGATTGCCGGGGGCTCAGTCTGCTTGTGCGGGTGGCGGCCGTACCATTGGTATTTATTATGCCAATGATGCTTCCGCTGCTGCAGGTTTTAAAACTTCGGGCGGAGCATCGGGACGAGTTGGCAGTGAAACCCGGATGAAGAATATTGCGCTTAATTATTTCATTAAGGTGAAGGAGGACTAAACGATGGTAGGATATATGACATCTAACGGGATAGTTGTGCGGCAGGGAGACAGTTTTGATATTTTGCTACATTTGCGGGACAGTCGAAGCAAAGATGTGGATTTGAGCGGATGTGTTTTGCGGATGACTGTCAAAGATCAGAAAGAAAATAAGGTCATGTTTACGGTGGAAGGAGAAATTCTTGATGCAGGAAAAGGGAAAGCCGTTATCGCTCTGACGCCCAAAAATACCGATATTGAGGTTGGGGACTATGTTTGCGACATTGAGCTGAAATTTGCCAATGGTGCGGTTCATACCATTTATCCGCAACAAGTTGGAAAAGTCGGCGTTTTTAAAATAACAGAACAGGTGACGAGGTGAGAAATGGCAGAAAAACAAACAATATTAGCACTTGCGGCGGCCGAAGAAGCCTCGGTAGAAGTGTTGTTTCAGAAAGAAGTGAAATTGGAAATTGATGTGCCGGTATTTCATGTTCAATATGGACGCGATGAAATTTGCCAGTATGTTAAAGATGTTTCAAAACCGGAACTGGAAGCTTTTACTTCGGTTAAGAAAACAGAAATAGAGCAGAGCAAAACCGAGGCAGTGAGTGCCGCGGAAGAGAAAATTGACCGCTATGCCGAAGAAAATATAAAACCGGCCCTTGAACTGTTTGATCAGGAGACAATCCGGCCGGCCTTGCATGATTATGTGGACGATTCACTGAAGGCGGATTTGCAAAATTTTGCCGATAATCTTAGTGAGGAGTTTAATCAGAACGCCGAGGAAAAAACCGTGATCATCAATCAGGCGCTTGAAGATACGCAAATGGCTGCTTCTGCTACTTATAATATGAAGATGATAGTTCAGAACTATCAAATGGATGTGGAAAGAGACGTGGAAAGAGTTGAACGTTTACAAGAAGTAATACTTGCCAGTACGGAATCTGCTTTGTCTTATAGAGAGGAAGCACAAAAATGGGCGATCGGGTCGATTTCTCAGCATCCGCAAGGATCGGCGAAATATTGGGCGGAGAGTATCAATTCTACTCATTTTGTACACCCGGGAACAGTTATTATATATCCGCTGGCGTCTTTGAGCGGTTATTTGATTTGTAACGGAGCTGCCGTCAGCCGTACGACTTATGCGGATTTGTTCAGTGTTCTCGGTACCACTTACGGCAGCGGTGACGGTTCGACCACTTTTAACCTGCCGGATTTTCGCGGTGATTTTATTCGTGGTTATTTGTCGGGGATTACATCAGCGATCGGAAAACGGCAAGGCGAAGGTTTACCGGAAATTACCGGAACTTTTGCGTCAAATACCGGATGGTTTAATGGATCCAGCAGTGGGTGCTTTTCTTGCGGCAGTCCGGAGTCCGTCACAACGTTTACGAATGCTTGTACGGCAAATGCCAAGACTGTCTATACGATGAAAGCATCGGCGTCGTCTTCGATTTACGGCAGTTCCATGCATGTAACGCCGCGCAACCATGCGTTGAACTTTTTAATTAAATATTAAGGAGAAACCATATGTTAGCATATAATTACAATCAAAAAGGTGAATATTTAGGGAGCGAGGAAGTGCAGCCGGATCCGTTGGAACCGGGCAAATGGCTGTTTCCCGCGAGCGCTACGTCTGTGGAACCGCCGGAATTTGATCCGGTACGGCAGAACTGCTGCTTTGACGGCGAAAAGTGGGTGATAGAGGATTTTCCTGAGCAAGAACCGGAACCGGTGTTGAGCGAGGAAGCCAAAAGAGAACAACAATGCGCCGAAATCCGGCTTAAACGCGATATATTGCTGTTGAGTACCGATAAAATGATGTTGGAGGATTATCCGGTGACCGTTGAAGAACGGGAACAATATCTGCGGTATCGGCAATATCTGCGTGATATTCCGAAAGCCGAAGAATTTCCGGAGTTGGAAGTCAAAACTTTTGAAGAATGGAAGGGAGCCTAAGGCTCCCTTTTTTGATGGAGGAGAAAATGGATTGGGGATTAATCAGCGGCAGTTCCGCGCTTTTGGGCGTGTTGTTCAATTTTGTCCGCCTGGGAGAGTGGAAAGCCCGGCAGGAAACCAAACTGGACGGGTTGGAAAAAAGGCAAGACAGCTATGACGGACGGGTGGAAGGGTTGATTTTGCTGATAAACAAGCAGAACGAACTTTTGACCGAATTAAAGGTAAAATTGGATTTGATGCTGGCAGATAAAAATAGGAGGAAACGCAAGGATGAGTAACAGAGATGTTGAAATTATGGCCAAAACGATTTACGGCGAAGCACGGGGTGAGGGGGCAGAAGGTATGGAAGCGGTGGCGCTGGTGATTATTAACCGGTTTAATGCCCGGAAGTGGTTTACCGGTTACCGCACCGAATACGGGGTGAAAATTCCGGGAATTGCCGAGACTTGTTTGAAGCCGCGCCAGTTTTCGTGCTGGAACGAAAAAGATCCGAATTACCGGCTTTTGCAGAAGGTTGATGAAAATGATCCGGTGTTTGCCGAATGCTTGCATTTGGCAGCGCGGGCTATCGGCGGCTTGTTGGTGGATTTTACCAACAATGCCACTTTTTATCATACCAGGGCGGTTCGTCCCAAATGGAGTGCTCACAAAAGTCCATGCTATGAGGTAGGGAATCATTTATTTTACAATGATATAGATTGAGGAGCAGTCAAGTTTATTTGGGAGGATGTTGGCGTATTATTTGTATGAGAGCGGGATGCCGGAGATCGGATTTTTCCTGCAAGGGGATTTTTTTGTTGGTGAAAGGTGAACAATGAAAGAACATGAAAATTGCCGGTACCGGTTTTGGAAATGGCTGATCCGGCTGGCGCTGCGGCATCGGCGCGTATATTGGCTGTTGTGGGGTATGTTGGCGGTAGGTGCCGTATGTGCCTGGCGCTTCGGGCTGGCCGGGCTGGCCTTGTTATAATTTTTGAAGGAAAGGATGAAAATGATAAGAATTTTGTGGATGGCCGTCGGGGCATTACTTAACCGGGTGCGCGGCGGATTGTTTGATTTTAGCGGGAACAAGCTGTTGTTTCCGCTTTTTTTGGCTTTGTTTGCCCGGGATATCGAAACGACGATTTGCGTATTTGTTGCTGCCTATGTGGGACAGCAATTCGGATGGGGAACTTATATCGGCGCTTTGTTCGGGGCGGCGCCGTCGCAGGCGGAAGTGCCGCAGATTGATGAAATTGTCAATTCGGTTCGGATAAAATTACACGGTAAAGTTGTATATTTGTCGGAATATCCGCGGATATGGGGATTTGCTGCTTTGGGGTTACGCGGGTTGATGTGGAGCTTTTTTACCGGGCTGGCAGTGAGGTCAATCCCGGTTATACTTTGCGGCGTTTTAATGCCGTTGTGCTATCTGTTTGGGGAGGCGCTTGACCGGTTGCTGTTCAAGAGAGGCGGCAAAACGGCGTGGAATCTGGGAGAATGGCTGTGGGGAGCGGTGCTTACCGGGTTTGTGATATGGTAAATTCGTTCGTGCGTTGGGTGGTGACGCTGGTAACAGCGGCCGCCCTTTGTTTTGCCTTTTATGAAACGGGAGTGAAAGTGGGCGAAAGCCGGGCAAAAATACAGATTGTTGAAAAAGAAAGGGAGGTTATCCGGTATGTGGAAAAGAAAAAAGCGCTTATTCAGAGCCGGCCTAATGCCGGTCGTGATGATCTGCTTAAGCTCATGCGCGCCGGTGAATTGTAACATTTGTTATGTTTATCCGCCGGCAGGCCAGGAAGTGGCTTTAGAGTTGGAGAAAGTCAGCTATGAACAGGCACCGCGATTTTGGGAATGGCTCGGAAGGCTGGATAAACTACGGCGTGAATTGGAAGTTTGCCGCTCGTGAAGGAAAAATTGCATAAAATTGTTGGCTTTTGGAGAAAAAACGAATATAATGCCCCAAAATGTAACGGTGTATGTTGTAACATGTTTAAAAAATTAAAAGAAAAAATAGACTCCCTGTACGTTATTCAAAATTATCGAAAAATTTTCCCGTATATCAAACCTTATTGGTGGCGGGCGTTGCTTTCGGTTTTGATAACGATCCCGATAGGATCGATGGATGCGGTTATTGCCTGGTCGCTGAAGCCTTATATGGATGTGGTTATGGTGGAAAAAAACACCAACGCCACCAATTATATTCCGATTTTAATCATTATATTCAGTTGCTTGCAAAGTTTGCTCAATTATGCTGCAACTTATCTGAATACGTGGGTCGGGCGCAAAATTGCCAACGATGTTAAAATGGATTTGTTTGACCGTCTGATGGCCAACGAAGCCACTTTTTTTGACACGACGACCTCGGGGCAGGTGATGATTAGTTACAATACCGATGTTGACGTGGCTTGTAATGGACTGCTTTCTAATCTGAAATTGTTTACAACCCGGGTGTTTTCCTCAGTATCATTGATTTTTGTGCTTTTTTATAATTCGTGGCAGCTGGCGCTGATTGCGGTGGTGATACTGTTTGGCGCTTTGTATCCGCTGACAACGGTGCGACGCCGGATTAAATCGGTGATGGACAAGACTATTTTTTCCGGTGCGGCGGTAATGAGTCATTATAACGAGACTTATAACGGCAATCGGATTATTGCTTCGTACAATCTTTACAAGTATCAAAGTGCCCGTTTTCGCGAAACGCTACGGTCGGTGTTTAAGCTTGGGATCAAAATGATTCAACGGACGGGAATGATGTCGCCGCTGATGCATTTTATTGTGTCGCTGGGTATTGCCGCGGTCATCTGGACCGGGAGCTATTTGATCGTTCACCAGCAAATCAGTGCCGGAAACTTCGTTTCTTTTATTACGGCGCTGATCATGCTCTACAATCCGATTAAGTCGATCGGCAACAATTACAATAACGTGCAGATGGCGTTGATGGCAATGGAGCGTGTCTTTGGAAATTTGGGACGGGTGCCGTTAATCCGGGACACCCCTCAAGCTCGGGAACTGACGACGGTCGGTGATTGTATAGAATACCGGGACGTTTGTTTCGGGTATAAACCCGGTCATCCGGTTTTGAAACACGTCAATTTGAAAATTGCGGTTGGACAGACCGTGGCTTTTGTCGGCAATTCGGGCGGCGGTAAAACAACGTTGGTTAATCTGCTGCCGCGTTTTTATGACGTCAATTCGGGGCAAGTGACAATTGACGACATCGATATCCGTTGTTTTTCGCTTGATTCGCTGCGAGACAAAATTGCGGTGGTTTTTCAGGATAATTTTTTGTTTGACGGGACTATTCGCGATAATATTCTGTTGGGGAAAGAAAATGCCACCCAACAGGAGTTGGACGCTGCGGTTCGCGACGCTTGTCTGGAAGAATTTGTCGGCGGTCTTGATTTGGGGCTGGATACCCGGATCGGCGAGCGGGGGGTTTTGCTTTCCGGCGGGCAAAAACAGCGGATTGCGATTGCACGTGCCTTTTTGAAAAACGCGCCGATCGTTATTTTGGACGAAGCGACTTCGGCGTTGGATAACAAGTCGGAAGCCGTGGTGCAGAAAGCTATTGATAATTTGATGAAAGACCGTACCGTGTTTATTGTCGCCCACCGCTTGTCAACGGTTCGGAACGCTGATCGGATTGTGGTGGTGAATTACGGCACAATTGTAGAAAGCGGAACTCATCAGGAACTTTTGGAAAAAGAAAACGGAGTTTATGCTTCTTTGTATAAAAGTCAGCTGCGATAGGAATGGGAAAAATGAAAAAAGAACTTTTGTCACCGGCCGGCGATCCGGAGGCCGGGTATGCCGCTTTATATTACGGTGCCGATGCCGTTTACCTCGGACTGAAACATTTTTCGGCCCGTGCGACGGCAACAAATTTTGACGAAGAGGCGCTGGATGAGTTTGTCGGATTTGCCCACAGTCAAGGAAAAAAAGTTTATGCGGCGGTCAATACCTTGATCACGGAAGCCGAATTGCCCCAGCTTTTGAACAGTTTGGATATTTGTTCGCGTTGCCGGATTGATGCCGTGATTTTGCAGGATTTGGGCGTTGCACGGGTTATTCGGGAAAAATATCCTGAGTTGGAATTGCATGCCAGCACCCAAATGGCGGTTCATAACAAACAGGGAGCGCTCGCGCTGCAGAAACTCGGTTTTTCGCGGGTGGTTCTGGCACGGGAGCTCAGTTTGGCAGAAATCAAAGACATTGCTTCCATTCCGGGGCTGGAAACAGAAGCTTTTATCCACGGGGCCTTATGTTATTCTTACAGCGGAATGTGTTTGTTTTCGTCGTTGGAATGTGGCCGCAGCGCCAATCGCGGCAAATGTTTGTATCCCTGCCGTTCGGAATTTGAGGGTGAAAGCGGAAGTCGGCATTATTTTTCAATGAAAGACATGGCACTGAAAGAAGATATTTTGCAAATGCCGGTGACCTCGCTGAAGATTGAAGGTCGTAAGAAAAACGCTTTGTATGTGGCGGCGGTTACGGACTATTACCGGCGGATTTTGGACGGTCGGGGATGTGACGGCGAAAGAGAAGAAAACATCAAACAGATTTTTTCACGGCCGTGGTCGTCGTTTCATTTGCGCGGCAAAGACAAAACAGTGGTAGAGCCGGATTTTGTCGGACATCGCGGTTTGCCGGCCGGTCATATTGAACAGATTTTGAAGGGGCGGATGATTTTACATATTCGCCATGACATTGCCCGTCATGACGGGATTCAGATTGATGTGCCGGGAGAGGAAAAACCGTTTGGTTTTTCGTTGCAATCGATGCAGGTTAAAGGGAAAAGCGTTTTTGAAGCCAAAGCCGGCGATGAAGTGATGATCTTTTTGCCCCCGCAAACACCGCGTTTGGAAAAAGGGATGAAAGTTTATTTGGCTTCGTCAAGCCGGGTTAAGGGCGCTTATGATTATAAAAAACCAAAACAGGGTGAGTTCAGGCAGCGTTGTCCGATTGATGTTTCGGTAATAGTTGAAGCCGAAAAAATAACAGCAGCGGCAAACGGTTTTGCGGCTTCGGCAGAGGGAGAATTTACGGTTGCCAACGATCCGGAAAAGGTAAAAAATGCTATAGAAGCAGCGTTTGCCAAAACCGGCGATACCCGATTGAGTTTACAAAAAATAGAAATCCGTAATCCGCAAGAACGTTTTGTGCCGTTATCAAAATTAAACGAACTGCGACGAGAGCTCTATGCAAAAATTGTTCCGCAAACGGTAGTTTCGACTTTGCCTGTTACCGGAGTGCCGGCGGCTGCAACCGGCGTGCGTTGGATTATACGGACGGACAATCCGAATTGTCTGGCTAAAATCGATTTGAAACAGGTCGATGAAATTGTATGTATTTTAAAGCCCGGGTTCGAAAGCGAATGTTTGAATCGATTGCCGAAAAACAAGTTGCGGCTGGCGTTGCCGGCTTTATCGCGTTCGCCGCTGCAATTTGCTGAAACAGTCAGATGCTTGCTTGCCGGCGGTTATAAGAAATGGGAAATCGGTAACTGGTGGGGGCTGGAGATGCTGCCGGACAAAGGCATCGACCTGAGTTTTGATACGAGCCTTTATATGTTGAACACTCAGGCGATTGAGGCGGCGAAAGAAATCGGTGCCTCGCGGGTGAGCTTGTCGGTTGAAGATAGTATTGAGAATATGAAAAAAATAGCGGAAACGGCGTCGTTGCCGGTTGTGATGCCTGTTTATCAAGATGCGCCGTTGTTTACCAGTGCGGTTTGTATTCGCGCCAATCCCTGCAAGAGCTGTCCTAAAGGTGAAAAATGGCTTAAACTGCGTCACAACGGAAAAGAGTATATGGCTTTGTCGAAAGATTGTCAGACCGTTCTTCTTGCCGGTCGTCCGTTATGTTTTGCAGCCGAAGCGCGTGCAGTGCCGGCGGCATTCTATCGGGCAGATTTTGTTTATCGGCCATATACGCCGGAGGCTGCCGTTGCCGTATGGAATAAGATATACCGTTTTGAAGATGTTTCAGGGTGTGCCAAAGGCAATTTGATTTCGGGAAGAGACTTCTAAAAGCCGCTTCCCGGTTTTATCGTCAGCTGTTGCCGAAATTTTTAAGCTCCCAGTCGGAAGAAAGCGGGAAGTTGAAAGTACAATTGAAAAAAGCCTGCTGTAAAGCAGGCTTTCAGATTATGGTAGGCGCGTGGGGGTTCGAACCCCAGACCCACTGATTAAGAGTCAGTTGCTCTACCAACTGAGCTACGCACCCATAATTCATATGAGCGGACTATAAACCGCAATATTTTTTTTTGCAACATTTTTTTTGCAGCAATGGATAAAAATTTTATTTAGAGAGAAAAAATATTGATAAAGAATAAAATTTTATATCTGTTGTCGTTAAAGATGAATTATCGGTTGTCAAATTGGTGAAATTTTTTTATAACCAAATACGATAGACTAACATAAAAACGAGGAACTTTAGATGAAAAAACTTATGATCGTTTTGTTGATTTTGGCGGCAGGCGGTGTTGCTGCCTATTTTATGACGCCGTCGGTAGAAGATATTGTTAAGACCGTGGTTCACAAATACGGAAGTCAGGTAACCGGAACCGAAGTTAATTTAGGCGGTTTTCGTCTCGATATTTTTAACGGTGAAGTTGAAGTAAAGAAACTGACGGTAGCCAATCCGCAGAATTACAGCCAGCCGAATATTATGAGTGTCGGACGGGTTGCAGTTAAGATTAATCTCAAATCATTGCTTGACAAGACTATCGTGATTGAAAATGTAGAAGTCGAAAAGCCGGAAATTACCTATGAACTGCTTTCGGTGACCCAGAATAACATTTCCCAGTTGATGGAGAATATCAAGAAAAATACCGCCAAAGCCGATCAGAAAGCGGCCGCGGAAAAAGTTGAGAAAGATGCAAAAGCGGAAAACAAAACGGGAGAGAGCAAGAAAGTAGTGGTTAACCGTTTGAAAGTTGCCGGCGGCAGCATCAACGTGGCTGCTTCGTTAGCCGGTCATGCCGCTTCGGCTTCGGTTCCGTTGCCGGAAATCAAAATGCAGGATATCGGCAAAGAAAAAAATGACAACGGCGCCAGCATTGCAGACACATTAGCGGTGGTTTTGCAAAAGATCTTTAATACCGCATATGATACGGTTTTGAGCAGCAAGCTGGCCGATTTGAAAGGCGCGGCCGAAGAAAGCCTGAATTCGGTTGTTGACAGCGTCAAAGAAAAGTCCGGTCTGAAAAACTGGTTCGGTTTTGGAAAATAAACCGCTTTAAAAAAGCCCCGGGGAACCCGGGGCTTTTTTGTTTTTTAAATGTGATTGTAAAAAACGGCTTGCTTCCGAGTGGGAACAAGCCGTTTTAAGAGTCATGGGAAATTTACATAGATTGCAGCAGAGCATAATCAGCCGCTGCGGCAGCGTGGAGATTCGTGGTGTTGAATAATGGTACGCCACAGCATTTTTCCTGATCTTCGTTGAACAGTAACGGCAGTTCGGTACAGCCGAGAATAATGCCCTGGCATTCTTTCTCTTCGACCGGCCGCCGGATGAAGTTTTCCAGTTTGTTTTTGGCTTCGGTAGAAATAACGCCCTTGACCAGTTCATCGTAGATGATGCTGTTAACCTGATTGATCTCCATCGGTTCGGGGACGGCAACCTCAATTTCGTAATTGCGGAGACGGTTCTTGTAGAAGTTCTCTTGCATGGTGAAACGGGTTCCGAGCAAACCAACCTTGGTCAGCCGTTCGCGTTTGATGGCGCGGGCGGTTACATCACCGATATGCAGTACTTTTTTGCCGCTGATTTGTTCGATCTGTTCGGCAACTTTGTGTATGGTGTTAGTCGCAATGACCAGAATGTCGGCTTCCGACAAAAATTGCTTGGACAGTAAAGCCAGCATTGAACCCAGTTCTTTCCAATGACCGGCTTTTTGCATCTTTTCGACGGCAGCGAAGTCGACGCTGTAAAGGATGATCTGAGCCGAGTGGTTTCCGCCGAGTGCTTCGTTAACACGTTGGTTGATAATGCGGTAATATTCAATGGTTGATGGCTATGACATTCCGCCTAAAATTCCAATTTTTTTCATACGCAAATCGTTTAATAAGTAATAAATAATCAATTTCAGGGATATAATTAAATGATTTGATATGCAAAGTCAATTCCCCGGTTGTATCAAGATTACAAACAAGGCGGATCCCGGACGTGCAGAACGAATCGGCCGGAAAATTACGGCCGACGGCTATGTTTCTCGTCGTTTTGTTTAATTATAAAGGGCGTGGGGGCAAAAGGATATTTTGACAATAAGGGGAAAATGTTAATTGCCAATGCCCGAAAAGCCCATGAACGCCATTGAAAGCAACGCTGCCGTGATCAGAACAATCGGTGCACCGCGCATGCCCCGCGGCAAAGCATCCGGATTTTGGTTGATACGTTCCCGCAGTCCTGCCATCAGAACAATTGCCAAAGTGAAGCCGATTGCGTTCGCCAACCCGAAACAAACCGAGTGCGAAAGCGAAAATTCTTTCTGAACTGCCAGAATTGCAACCCCGAGAACCGCACAGTTGGTGGTAATCAACGGCAGAAAGATACCCAAAGCCTGATATAAGACGGGTGAAACTTTTTTAATGATGATCTCCACCATTTGGACCAATGCGGCAATCACCAGAATAAAAACGACGGTGTTCATAAATTCCAGTTGATACGGTACTAGCAGTTGATAATAAATCAGATAGGTGGCAACTGATGAAATCGTCATCACAAACATCACGGCCAGTCCCATTCCGAAAGCGGTGGATATTTTTTTAGAAACCCCAAGAAACGGACAAATGCCCAAAAACTGAGATAAAACAATATTATTGACCAAGATGGCCGAAACGAAAATCATGGTAATGCTCATCGGTTTACTCCCCGCAAACGGTTAAATGCCATAATTAAACCTGCCAACGCCAAAAAGGCGCCGGGCGGCATGATGAATAACAAAAGCGGGTAACCTTCTTCGCCGATAAAATTATGCCCCAGCAAACTGCCGGCGCCGAGGATTTCGCGTACCGATCCGAGCAGACAAAGGGCCGCCGTAAATCCGATTCCCATACCCAGGGCATCAAGAAACGATTGCACAATGTTGTTTTTGGAGGCAAAGGCTTCCGCTCGTCCCAAAATGATGCAGTTAACCACAATCAATGGAATGTAAATGCCCAGCTTGGCATGCAGCGCCGGATAATAGGCCGCCATCATCATGTCAATGACGGTAACGATGGAGGCAATCAGAACAATATAACAGGGAATCCGCACCATTGAAGGAATAAAGTTTTTGACCAGCGAAATAAAGCTGTTGGACAAGAGTAGGGTAAAAGTGGTGGCAATTCCCATGCCGAATGCGTTTTCCAAGGAAGTGGTTACACCGAGAGTGGGGCACATGCCCAACATCATGACAAAAACGGGGTTGTCGCGGACAATGCCGCGGGTAAGGTTGGAAATGCTGTTGCTATTCTTCATATCCGGTTGCTCCTGCATTAAACTTCTTGTAAGTCTGCACGGCTTTTTGCACGGCATCAATGACGGCGCGCGAACTGATGGTTGCGCCGGTGACGGCGTCGATTTCACCGCCGTCTTTTTGCAGCTTAAACTGATCCTGATAGGCGTTGAGGCCGACAAACTGACTGGCAAATTTTTTCTCCGCAATTTTGGAACCCAGTCCCGGGGTTTCTTTTTGTTCAATAACTTTGTACCCGGTGACGGTTCCGTCCATCAGCATACCGATAATCAATTCCACTTTGCCGCCGAAACCGCCATCTGAAAATGTTTCAATGGCAACCGCCGTGATGGTTCCGTTTTCGCGTGCCGGATACAGCTGAAGCTTATATTTGCCGTCGGGTGTTGTAATGGTGGTTTTTTCGGCGAAAGGATCGTTATCGAAAGAGCCGACCACTTCGCGGATGGCGTCCAGAGTTTTGCGGTTTTTGGCTTCTGCAATCGGCTCTTTGGTAATTTGGTAAACATACCCGAGGGCGAAAGCCGATGCGGCCGCAACGACCAGCAATGAGAATATCATATTGAAGAGGGTAGATTTTATCGGTTTCATTTATTTTCTCCCGGTTCCGAAAATGCGCGGGTGTGCATATTTGTCGATCAAAGGGACGAAAGCGTTCATAATCAGAATGGCAAACGAAACACCTTCGGGATAGGAACTGTATCGGCGGATAACAAAGGTGAGAACACCGCAGCCGACGGCAAAGATGATTTTGCCGTTTTCACTCATCGGCGAAGTGGTGTAATCGGTTGCCATAAAAAATGCCCCCAGCAGCAGGCCGCCCGACAAAAGATGGGTTACCGGTTCAACGGCTGGCGAAGATGTGGTCAGCCAGCAGATGCCGGTAAGAATAAAGAAAGAGCCGAGATAATAGAACGGAATGTGCCAGGAAACGACCTTGCGATACAACAGGTAAAGAAAGCCCAGCAAAAGCGCCAACGCCGAAACTTCGCCCATTGAACCGCCGGTGTAGCCGAGAAACATTTCCAGATGATCGGGAAGCTTGTCCAATTTTGCGGTCAGTTGCGTTGCAGAACTGGAAGCGTCTACATGTTTGAGGATATTCAAAGTGGTGGCTGAAGTGGTCACGTCGGTGTTCATAAAATCAAACAGGTGCGGGCGAACCCAGGTTGTCATCTGCACCGGAAAGGAAATGAACAGGAAAACCCGCCCGGCCAGCGCCGGATTGAAAAGGTTTTTGCCGATGCCGCCGAAAGCGGTTTTAGTGATGACGATGGCGACAAAGCAACCGATCAGGGTCATCCATACCGGCATGTTGCAAGGAAGGTTATAAGCCAGCAAAATACCGGTGACAACGGCCGAAAGGTCGCGGGTGGCCGGCGGTTGTTTAAACCACCATTTGGCGCTTGCATATTCAAAAAATACGCATCCGGCAACGGCGGTAATAAGCGTGGTTAAGGCAGTGATGCCGAAAAGGGCGATTGCAACCGCACCTGCCGGAAGCAGAGCAATAATCACATCCCGCATGATTGAGCGGGTATCGGTGGAAGAATAAAAGTGAGGGGCAGTCGAAATTTTAAGCATTGTCGGTGTAGTCCTATTTCTTTTTGCGTATTTCGTATTTGGCCAGTTTACAGTAGTCGGTAAGCGGAATCCTTGCCGGGCAGGTATAGGAACAGCTGCCGCATTCCATGCAATCAAGAACATGAATTTTTTTGGCTTCCTGATATTCACCGCGGCGAACATATCCGGTAATGGCAAACGGCTGCAATCCCTGCGGACAAACCTCGATGCAGCGGCCGCAGCGGATGCAGGCGGTTTGTTCGGGATCAATAACCGAAGCCGTCTTCAACAGCAAAATTCCAGATGTGGTTTTGGTAACCGGTGCTGCCAGATTGGTGGCCGCCGTTCCCATCATCGGACCGCCGAAAATGATTTTGCCCGGTATTTCCAACGGTTGGGCCTGCTCAATCAGATAAGAAGCGGGGGTGCCGATTCTGACACGGTAGTTGCCGGGGTTTTTAATGTCGTCACCGCTGACGGTCACAATGCGTTCAAACAACGGTTTGTGTTTTTGAACTGCTTCATAAACCGCATAAACGGTACCGACGTTTTGTACCACGCAGTTGACGTCAACCGGCAGGCACCCGGGGGGCACTTCGCGTCCGGTGACGGCGGCAATCAATTGTTTTTCCGAGCCCTGAGGGTATTTGGTGGCGCAGACGGCTACATTGACACCGACATAGCTTCGGGTCAATTTACGCATGGTTTCGATCGCATGCGGTTTGTTTTCATCAATGGCAATAATCGCTTTTTGGATTCCCAGTGCTTTATTGAGGATTTTGGCGCCGATGATGATTTGTTCGGCCTTTTCCTGCATCAGGCGGTCATCGGCGGTCAGGTAAGGTTCGCATTCAATACCGTTTAAAATGATACAATCGATTTTTTTGCCGGCAGGTACGGTTGCCTTAATCGGCGTCGGATAACCGGCGCCGCCCATGCCGACAATACCGGCAGCGCGGATGGTGCTGACGATTTGTTCCGGAGAGGCCGTAATTTTGCGAATGATGTCGGGAGTGCGGTCAATGCTTTCTTCCCACTCATCGCCGTCGGTTTTGATGGTGACCATCTGTTCGAGGTAACCAACTTCGCCGACAATTTCTTCAATTTTGACCACTTCGCCGGAGGCAGGTGCGTGGACATCGGCGGAAACGATGCCGTCGGCATCGGCGAGCAACGTGCCAGTTTTGACCCGGTCGCCTTTTTTGACCAGAATTTTCGCCGGTGCGCCGATATGTTGTTTGACCGGAACATACAGCATATCGGGAATGCCGGCGTCCCTGATCGGAAGGTCAGAGGTTATTTTGTATTTGTCGGGATGAATACCGCCGACAGAAAAGGTTTTAATCTTGCTCATCTTTCACTCCGGTATAAATGATAGCGCCGGTCGGGCAGTTGGCCGCCAGTTCAGCCCCGTAAGCTTCGGCCGAGACAGTAGCGGGAATATGGGAGAGATTGTTTTCTACCTTGACTTCCGGGCAGATTTTTGTGCATTTCATACAGGCAATGCAGGCGGCTTTGCAGTTTTTGCGGGCCAGTGTGCCTTTTTGGCGATTGCTGCAGGCAACGTAAACGCGAACGCCGTTTTTACCGCGCGGCCTGATCTCGTATAATCCGCGCGGACAAATGCGTACACAGGCCCCGCAGGATGTGCATTTGTCGGGGTTGACTTCGGGTAATCCGGTTTGCGGATTCATTTCAATGGCGCCGAAAGGGCAATTGCGAACACAGTCACCCAGGCGCAGACAGCCGTCGGGACAACCGGTTTTGCCGACAAAAGCGCGATTGGCAAGCCGGCAGCTTTGCAGGCCGATATACTCAACTTTGTCGGGAGCGTTTTCACAAGTGCCGTTGCAATGCAAAACAGCAATTGTCGGCTCATGTTCGGTGGAAGAATAGCCGAGCCGTGCGGCAATAGTGTTCATCACTTTGGTGCCGCCAACCGGACAGTAGAGGCGGGCGAAAGATTCGGCGTCGGCAGCGGCACAGGTGTTGGCGAAATCCTGACAGCCGGCTTTGCCGCAGGCGCCGCAGTTGGCTTGTGGCAGCATTGCTGCAATTTCGTCGGCTACCGGGTTGTTTTCAGTCTTAAATTTTTGGGCTGCAAAATATAATATGATTGCCGCGGCGACGGCAATTGACGATAAAACGATAATGTTGGCTACGATAACTTCACTCATCAATCAGTCTCTTGCTTTCGTTTACAATGCCTTATTCATAGCACAAATTCGGGGGATGCAAAATGTTTTTTTTCAGTTATCGCAATTTAATTTTTATTCGCGATTTGAAACGACGGCGAAACAGGTACAGAAAGGCATAATAGAGTGGCAACACGGCAAGTGTCGCGGTTGCTGCCGTTGTTTCGTTGCTGCCGAAGGTAAGAAATGCAGCCAGAACCGACAACATCAAAAACAATGGCAGGACATATGCCCAAAGGGCGGCCGTCAGTGCGTTTTCTACCGAAATTTCGAGGGTGACATTTTGGCCGATTCGATAATTTTGCGGCGCATTGGTTTTGACTTCGACGCTGAGCGGTTGGCCGCCGCTTAAACCACAGGCATTTTTGGCCGCACAGCCGCTGCAGGCTTCATTGCGGATGAAAGTGACGGTAACTGAACCGGGATTGACAGTTGTAATGATGCCGCAGCGGGTAATGTTTTCCATTGCTATTTCCGTCCGACCAGTCTTTTGGCTCTTTCCGACAACAACGGTTTGACGGTGTTGTCTTCACCGCGGACAAATAAAACGGCGGCAACATTATAACGGTTGGCATAATCCAACGCTGCTTTTTCGCCCATAGCCATCATCGCCGTTGTCATACCGTCGGCAATCATGCAGCTGGAATGAAAGACAGTCGCGGAGATAAGGTTGTTTTCGACCGGATAACCGCTTTTGGGGGAGATAGTGTGCGAGTATTTTTTATCATCGACGTAGATGAAGTTGCGGTAATCGCCGGAAGTGGCCACAGCCTGGTTTTTGAGGGTGATGACATAAGCGTTTTCGGTATAATCGTTTTCGGGGCGGATGATGCCGACATTCCAGCCGTTCACTTGTTCGGATTTGCGGCCGCCGGCACGTACTTCGCCGCCGATTTCAACCACATAATCGTGATAACCCAGTTTTTCCAGCAGTTCGGCAATCCGGTCAACACCGTATCCCTTGGCAATTGCCGACAAGTTAATCATTGTTTCGTCGTGTTCTTTTTTGATCTTGTCAAAATCGTGGGTGAAGCGGATTTTATTAAAACCGGAGGTTTTCAGAACCTCGCGGATATCTTCTTCGGAAGGCACTTTTTTAGGACGGATGGTCCCAAAGCCCCACAAGTCTACCAACCGTCCGACTGTCGGATCGAAGGCACCGTTGCTCTGACTGTAAATGGTGTAGGCATTTTGAAGAACTTTTTGCATCGGCGGCGAAAGTTCAATCCATTTATCTGCCGGTTCGCGATTAATCCGCGAAATTTCGGAGTTGTTGTCAAATACCGACATTTCAGTATTGACAGCCTCGAGTTCTTCTTTAATATTTTTATGCAGCAGCTTGTTTTCACGTCCTGTTTTTACTTTAACGCTGTAATAGGTTCCCATCGTTTGTCCGCTCATGATCTGATAGGGGACCGGTTCGTGCCAAATATAGAAAATGGCGGCTGCCGCCAGAAAAAATATTGAAATATATTTAAAAATGCGCATATGTTTTACACCTGAAATTAGTAATTATTTCACCTTTTTGTGCTATCTCGTTCTTATTAGAAACCGTTTGATTGGAAAGGCAGCTTATTATGAAAGAATATTTTGAAATTCTCAAGAAAAAAGTACAAGATATTTGGTCTCGCATCCGGGTGAAAGATACTTGTCTGTATATAAGCCGGCTTTCGCAAAAAATCTATGCACAAGCCTATAATAAAATCAATATTGCCGGAACTTACCTCGGGCAGATCGGCATTTCTGCCAACGTTGTCAGCTGGACCGGTTTTGTAATCGGAATTTTTGCCGTTAACTTTATTGCGATGGAAATGTACGGATGGGCATTGCTTGCCATTTTGCTCAACCGGTTGTCCGACGGTTTGGACGGCGCCATTGCCCGTTCGACCAAAGTGACCGATTTCGGGGTATTCCTTGATGCTACGTTGGATTATATTTTTTACGGTGGGGTTATTTTTGCTTTTGCTTTAGCCAACCCGGCGGCTAACGGCGTTGCGGCGGCTTGTATGCTGTTTGGCTTTGCTGCGGCGGCTTGTGCAATGCTGGCTTATTCGGTCATCGCCTACAAAAATCATGCCGGGCACCAGCTTAATCTCGATCATTCGCCTTTTTATCTCGGCGGTTTGGCTCAGGGGTCGGAAACGCTGTTCGCCTTAGTGGTATTATGCTTGTTTCCCGGATGGTTTCCGGTGATGGGGATTGTTTTGGGCGTTTTTTCGCTGGTAAAAGCCTTCAGTGTCATTGTGGCCGCTTATTACAGTTTTGTGATTGTTCCCTACCGTAAAGGAAAATAAATGAAAGTCTTCTTTATCCTGCTTACGGTACTGGCAACAGTGTTTTCCGCAGAGGCAGGCGCCGCGGTGAAAAAACAGACGTTAAGGAATTCGGTTGAAGTGTCGGCGGTCGAAAAAGAAGACCGGATTGAAGTGCGGCTGAAAATCGAACCTCAAAACGGTTGGCAGATCTATTCTCATCAGCCGGGCGACGTCGGTTTGCCGACTGATGTTAAGTGGAATCTTTATGATCATCGTCTGGTATCCGAACAGTGGAGCGAAGGCGAAGACGTTATTTACGAAGGGTTCGGGCTTAATGTTTACCGCAAACCGGCATGGTATACCGCCATGCTGGGAAAAGCGGCCGGGGAAATGCCCGACCTTGAAATTTCGTGGATGGCCTGCAAGGGGGAATGTGTCCCGGAAAGTCTGATTTTTAAATTGACCCCGGAAGTGTTTGCCCATCTCATGCCGCCACAGGGAGGGACAGTTCCGGCGGTACCGATGTCGGAAGCTTTTTACCGTTTACCGATGTCCGAACCGAAAACGCTGCCTGCAGAAACGGAAAGCGGATGGCTCAGCATCCTGCTGTTGGCATTCGGCGGCGGAATTGTACTCAATTTTATGCCTTGCGTTTTTCCGATTTTATTCATTAAAATTATGTCGATTGCCGGCCAGAAAAGCAAACGCCGCAATGTTACCGAAGCCTTTCAATATCTCGGCGGCGTTTTGTCCTGTTTTGTGCTGATGGCGGCGTTGTTGGCCTGGCTTCGGCATCATGGTGCCGATATCGGGTGGGGCTTTCAGTTGCAGTCGCCGTATTTTGTTGCCGTAATGGCAGTCGTGTTTTTGCTGCTGGCACTGATGTTTTTGAATGTCATCCGGGTGAATTGGAGTTTGAAATATTTGCCTGCGGGATCGTTTATGACCGGTTTTCTGGCGGTGCTGATCGCCAGTCCGTGTACGGCGCCGTTTATGGGGGCTGCCGTCGGCTGGGCACTGACGACCGAACGTCCGGGATATTTTTATTATCCGGTGTTTTTGTCTCTGGGTGCCGGTTACGCGCTGCCGTTTTTTCTGGCCGGTATTTATCCGCGTTTTTTGCAAAGAGTTTTGCCGCGTCCCGGCAAATGGATGGAAATGCTAAAAAAATTGTTTGCCTTACCGATGCTGGCGACCTGCGGATGGCTGTTATGGGTTCTTTGGGGAGATACCGACACCGGACGTTCGCAATGGCAGCCTTATCAGCCGCAAAAAGTGGAACAGGCGCTGCAAAACGGTGATAAAGTTTTGATCAATTTTACCGCCAAATGGTGCATTACCTGTCTGGTTAATGAAAATGCCGTTTTTTCAACCGGCGAATTTGCACAGTTGGTTAAAGAACACCGGATCAAACTGTTCAAGGCCGACTGGAGCAACCGCAGCTCGGAAATTGCGCGGGCACTGGCAAAATTCGGACGCAGCAGCATTCCGTTATATGTATACTATAACGGCGATGGCGGTTATGTCTTGCTGCCGCAGCTGATAACCATCGGAGATTTTTACAAGCTGTTAAGGGCAAATGATACCGCCGCCCAGCAGTAAATCGTCATCGTAGAAAACGGCCGATTGTCCGGGAGCGACGGCTTTTTGCAAATCGTCAAAACATATTTCCGCACGGTCGGGGGAGATCGGCGTAAGATGCGCGGCCACCGGAGTTTGTGAAGAACGGATTTTGACGGTGAGTCGCCGCGGAGAAGTGATGCCTGAAATGGAAAGCCAGCTCAGATTTTGACAATACAGTTTTTGTCGAAGGGTATCATCATCATATCCGAGGACGACTTCGCGGCGTTCGGGGCGGATGGCGATAACATAGAGCGGACGCTCGGCAGCGATCCCCATTCCGCGGCGCTGGCCGATGGTATAATTCCAAATTCCCTGATGCTGCCCCAGAATTTTGCCTTCTTTGTCGACAAAATTACCCGGTTCGGGGGCTTTTTGCAAAATGTCATTGATATTGCCGGAATAAAAGTCCTGACTGTCGGGCTTGTCACATACTTCCAACCCAGCCAAACGGGCAAACTCGCGAACTTCGGATTTTTGGTAACCGCCCAACGGCAGCATAATGCGGCTCAGTTGCTCCTGACGGAGGCGATACAGAAAATAGGACTGATCTTTTTTGGGATCAATGCCGCGGCTGATCTGATAACGTCCGGTTGCGGCATCATAGCCGAGACGGGCGTAGTGGCCGGTGGCAAATTTGTTGAATTCCAAGCCGGCTTTGCGGGCGGTGGCGGGAAGAGCGTCAAATTTGATGGTGGCGTTGCACCAGATACAGGGATTGGGTGTTCTTCCGGCCGTATATTCTTCTTTGAAATTGTGCAGCACAATTCGTTTGTATTCTTCGGCACAGTCAAACACATAATAGGGGATGTCCAGTTCGCGGCAGATTTTGCGGGCTGAGTCAATATCTTTTTCTTCGTGAGGGCTGAAGCATGAATCGGCGGCGCCGTTGCTGCGGAAATTGGTGTTTTTGTCCCAGATCGACATGGTTGCGCCGATCACCTCGTGTCCGGCTTTTTTTAGCAGATAAGCGGCGGCTGCGGAATCGACACCACCGCTCAATCCGACAAGAATCTTCATTTTGTTTGGTCCTTTGCTTGCGATTTTTGTTGATTATGATCGGTTCGGAGTCAGGAATCAAGAGTTTTCTGCAACCGTCGTCAAAACTACCGATATTCTGGGGCAAATTGAATGTTTTTGTTAAAAAATATTTGACAAAATTATGACGACCGCCTATGTTAAATGCGATTTTCAATTATTAACTTAATCATTTTGCTTATGAACAAAATTGATGTAAAAGTCAGGAAGTGTAATATCCTTGCTCTGGGAGCCAAAGGTATTGTCGTTCCGCAGTTCTCCGACAATATGTGTCTGACCGGTGTTGCCGGAATCGTATCTCACGGCGGCCATTATCGCGGCCTCCTCGATTATGCAATTGCCGCCCGTCAAATGCGCCTCCCTTTCGGATATGCGCTGACGACCAAAGGCCACAAAGGTGTCAAACTGATCAACGTCTCTTTGCTTGGCGTTCCGGAAGCTGAAGCTTTCAATATGGTTCAACTGGCGACTTTCTCGGCCTTGGCAGAAGCAGAAAAGCAGGGGCTTTCGTCAATCGCTGTTTCTGCCCTCGGGACCGGAAAAAGCGGAGCTCTCGGTTTCAAAAAATCGGCCAAAGCAATGCTTTCGGCAATCGAAAGCTATCAGGAGCATGCTCAAGGGTGTCTGAAAAAAGTCAGCATCTGTGTGTTTAAAAGCGACAATGCTCTTGCCGCCTTTAACCAGGTCATGGAAACGAAGGAATATTCCGCTTATCTCAATCGGGAGCTGGATACCTGGTATCAGATAAACCGTGACAAGCTGATGCGAAAAGCCGACTGATCCCCCTGACTGTTAAAGTTTTAATGCAAGAAGCCCGTGCCCTCATGCCCGGGCTTCTTGCTTTTTAAAGTATTTATGCTATAAAAGACAAAAATGTTGAGATAAAGAGATGAAAATTTTGCTTTTGTCATGCTGTGCGCCTTGTTCTTGTGCCGTGATTGAGAAAATGGCGCTGGAAGGTGCCGATTTTTCGGTGCTTTTTTACAATCCTAATATTGTTCCGGCAGCGGAATATGAAAAGAGAAAAGAAGAGAACCGTCGTCTGTGCCGGCAATGGCAGGTGCCGTTTATTGAACTTGAGTACGATAATCTTCGCTGGTGTTCGCTGATCAAAGGACTGGAAAACGAACCCGAACGCGGGCGCCGGTGTGATATTTGTTTTTATATGCGTTTGAAGCGGGCGATGGAATATGCCAAAACCGGCGGATTTGATGCCGTTGCTTCTGTCCTCGCTGTTTCCCGCTATAAAAATTTGGAACAGGTCAACCGGGCGGCAGCCAAAGCTTCGGCGGAAACCGGCGTAGCTTATGTGGCCGTAGAAGGACGTAAAGGCGGCATGCAGGAACGACGACAGACCCTGATCAAACAGCTTGGACTGTATTCCCAGGATTATTGCGGCTGCAAACCGCGTTTGGTCTAAATCCTTACGGAGTATTTGTTATCGACGCTCAAATTCGAAAAAGACGGGACGGCGTCCTTCACGGATGGCTTTGCGCTGATATTTGGTTTCGACCCAGTCTGCCGGCTGATGTTTCCAGTCGTTGCCGCAGGTGGCGGTCCAACGAAAATCGGGATGTCGTCCGAGTTGTTTCAGCACCCAGGATTTGTAAACCGGATGGTCGGTAGCAATTTGCAGAATTCCGCCTTTTTTTAAAATCCGTGCCAGTTGCTTCAAATTATCTGGATTAACAAAACGGCGGCTTTCGTGGCGTTTTTTGGGCCACGGATCGGGAAACAATAAAAACACTTTATCCAGTGATCGGGCTGGCAACAGCGGAAATAACAGCCGAATGTCGTCACTGTATACGCGAATGTTGTCGGTGTGCCCGGGAAGCAGATTAATTTTGTCGCCGATTTCTGCCCCTTCTTTGATGCCGGTCAGCAAACTGAGGAGGTTGGCAACTCCGTTTTGAAAAACTTCGGCACCGATATAACCGGTATTTGGGTTGGCTGCCGCAATTCCTGCCAAATGCGCGCCGTCGCCGAAGCCGATTTCCAAACAAATCTGACGGACTTCGGTGCCGAATTGCAACGGTTGTCGGGGATTGAGAGCTACCTGCGGCAAAAAGTTTTCCAACAATGCGGTTTTGGCCTTGCGGATGCGGCGGCCTTTACGGCGACCGAAGAATTGAGGTTTGTCGTCTAAAAACATGAGGCAAGTTCCTTGCTTAAATCGGTTTCTTCCCATGAAAATTCTCCGTTTTTGCCCGGAAGACGTCCAAAATGCCCATAAGCGGCAGAAGGTGCGTAGATCGGACGGCAAAGCCGGAGATGGCGGATAATGCCGGCCGGCGTCAAGTCGGCCAACTCGGAGATTTTTTGCAAAATCTTTTGTTCGTCAACTTTGGCAGTTCCTTTACAGTCGATATACAATGACAGCGGTTCTTTTTTGCCGATGGCGTAGGAAACCTGCAACAGACACTCGTCGGCAATTCCGGAAGCGACAATATTTTTTGCCAAATAGCGCATCATGTAAGCTGCCGACCGGTCAACCTTGCTGGGATCCTTTCCCGAAAAAGCTCCGCCGCCGTGAGGTGCGTAACCGCCGTAGGTATCGGCGACAATTTTACGTCCGGTAAGGCCGCAGTCACCATCAGGACCGCCGATGACAAAACGTCCGGCCGGATTGATCAGCAGCCGAGTATCATCGGAAAAAAGCGCTTCCGGAATACTGCGGCGGATGATCGGCAAAACCAGTTCCCGAACTTCGTCCAGAGACAAATGCTCACTATGCTGGGTGGATAAAACAACCGAACCAACTCTATAAACCCGGTTTTGATCGTCATATTCAAGAGTGACCTGCGATTTGGCATCGGGTTCCAGTCCCGGCAAGGCTGCCTGACGCAAGTTGGTCAGCAACAGGTTGGCCAGATAAATGGCCATCGGCATATAACAGGTTTCAAAACCTATTTCTTTTTTGGCATAGCCAAACATAATTCCCTGATCTCCGGCGCCGCAATCTTTGATGCCGTTGGCAATGTCCGCGGATTGGCAATGAAGAAGGTTATCGATTTGCAGGTTTTTATAACTGAATCCGGGTTGATCATATCCGATTTTTTTAATTAAGGTACGGACTGCTTCTTCCACAATCTCAGAATTAACCGGGGTGCTGCTCAGTGTCTCGCCGGCAATGATTACCCGGTTAGTAGTGGCCATGGTTTCAATAGCCGTATGGGCGCAAGGGTCTGCCTGCAGATGCAAATCGAGCAAGGTGTCGGAAATCTGATCGCAGATTTTGTCAGGATGCCCGGCCGAAACGGCTTCACTGGTAAAAAGGTAGCTCATCGTGATTCTTTCGTGTTTGTTGTAATATCTTTTTTGCGCATAATAAAAAGCCGGCGTTCAAAATGCCAGCTTTTTTTTAAAGATGTGTGTATTTTGATTTATTATTCTTCTTCGTCTTCGTTCTCGTCGTCATCCCGGTTGAAAGTGGTTTTTGACATGGTAATGATCAGATCAAAAAGATGTCTTGCCGCTTTGCGGTTGGGGATGCGGTAATAAGCTTTGACCAGTTCCAGCGTTTCCTGACGCTTCATCGGGTCCATATCAATTTCCTGATAGTTCTCTTCAAAACACATTGCGGTTTCGGGAGAACTGAAAACACGCGGACTTTGTTGGGCAACTTCCTTATCCATATCTTCGTAAAAGAAGTTGATTGGCACATTCAGTACGTTGCCGATATCCCACAAACGGCTTGCACCGACGCGGTTGTTCCCGCGCTCATATTTCTGAACCTGTTGAAATGTGAGTCCCAGCAAAGAGGCTAATTTTTCTTGAGAATATCCGAGCAAAGTCCGGCGTAACCGGATGCGGTTGCCGACATGGACATCAATCGGATTTGGTTGTCCGTTAGGCGTCCGGCCGCGGCTGGCTTTCTTTGATTTAGTCATGTTCATCGTATAGCTCCACAAAAGTCTATCCACATATTGCAATTTTTAGTGGTTAATGTCAATATTTTTATATAATATTTTATATAGACAATTAGATGGGCCGAAGGGGCCCTTATATTTCTTTATAAAAACAACTGATTAAGAGTGCTTGCGGTTTAAGGCAACGGCTAAAACGATGCAAAGAAGGCAAATAAACAATACCGGAAAGTTGTGGTACTTTTTATACCAAGTATCAATAGATAAAGAGTGAGGCAGATAAACGTCTAAAGTGCCGGAAACATTGAGCGGGAGTTGTCTGAGGACAGTTCCCGTCTTGGAAATCAGGGCACTGATGCCCGAGTTGGCAGCACGAACGATTGTCAATCCTTCTTCAACGGCGCGCATCCGGGTTGCAACCAGATGTTGACGGGGACCGGCACTGTCGCCGTACCAGCCGTCGTTGGTCAGATTGATCAGCCATTGGGGACGGTCGGCGTTGTCGGCAACTTCGGCGGGAAAAATGATCTCGTAACAGATTAAGACGCCGAACGGCGGGATGCCGGGCAGTCTTATGGTTTCAACACCGTTTCCCGGCATAAAGTCGGCAATGACGTTGGTGACCGGTTTTAAGCGGTCGGGAAGGTAGCGGCGCAGCGGGATATATTCGCCGAACGGAACCAAATGCGATTTGGCGTAAGAAGCGAAAATTCCACGGCGGTCAAAGGCCTGCATGGCATTTAACGGCCGCCATTTTTCACCGTCATAATCATAGTCGAGGATACCGGTGATCAGAAATCCTTGCGGCGGAACGGCCGGCAGCAGCATCTCCAGATATTGCGGTTCCAGCCGGAGAACGAACGGCGTTGCCGTTTCGCCCCAAATGACCAAATCAGGATTGAACGGCCGCTCGGAATCGTTGGCAACCGGCCGCGACATATTTACGTATGTTTGTAAATTTTGTTCAAGCATTTCCGGTTGCCATTTCATTTGCTGAGGAATTGCCGGTTGGACAATTCGGACTTTTATTTCGGAAAAGCGGTCATCGGGATAGTGACTGAGCCGCCAAGTTCCGTAACCGAACAAAAATCCGGAGATAAGAACCGGAATTGAAACGGCCAGAACCGCTGCTTTACGGTTGCGGCTGAAAAATAAAAGCCCCGGAGCCGCGGCTGCAAAGATGGTCAGCAGCGACAGGCCGTAGGTTCCGAAGCATGAGGCGGCCTGAATGGCCGCATTGCTGAAACTCCATACCGTTCCGAGGAGATTCCACGGAAAACCGGTCAAAACAAAACTTCGTAACCACTCAAAAACGGTCCATGCCGCGGCAAAGGCCAGCAGCTTGGCCCAAAAGGTTTTGAAACGGCAGCAAAACAAAGCCGGGAAAGCGGTGAATAAGCCAAAGAAACCACCGCTGCCGACAAAAACCAGCGGGATCAGCCAGCCTAAGCGCGGCAGGTCGAGCATCAAGGCGTTGGTAATCCAGAAAAAACCGCAGGCATAATGGCCAAAACCGAACCAGTAGCCGAGCAGAAACGATTTTTTGGCCGAAGAATTGCGGCCCAGCATAATCAGCAGGCCGCTAAAAGAGATTATCAGAAACGGGAGCAGGTAATAGGGCGGCAACGCTGCCACGGACAGACAGCCGAGGGCAAATGCGATGGTTTTGGGGTATTGTGCCAGTTTGCCGGGCATTTTATTCACCCGTTGCGGAAGGAGCGGTGATAATCATGATTTTCTTGATGCGGTTGGGATCCGCTTCCAGAATTTTAAATCGGATTCCGGTAGGGCCGTCAATAATTTCGTCGTGTCCCGGAATTCTTTGCGCCAACTGAAAGACATAGCCCCCGATGGTATCGACGCTGCTTTCTTCTTCCTCCCAGTCATCCTTAAACAAGCTGATGCCGGTCCTTTCTTCGACATCTTCCAACGGGGCTTTGGCGTCGGCAACATAGATACCGTTTTCCTGAAGGGAAATGACCGGATCCTGTTCCAGGTCATATTCATCTTCGATATCGCCGACGATTTCTTCCAACAGGTCCTCAATTGTAATCAGACCGCACAAACCGCCGTATTCGTCCATCACCATCGCCATATGGGTCTTTTCCTGCTGCATTTCCTGCAGCAGATCGGGAACCAGACTGTCCGGCGAAACAATTTTGAGGTTGGGTGCCGTAATTTGGGCAACCGGCATTTTACCGTCTCCCTTCAGCAGGCACTTGGCGAGGTCAATAATATGAAGGACACCGGTGATATCATCCAGAGATTCGCCGTAAACCGGAATGCGCGAGTGGCCTTTTTCGACCATCAGCCATGCCAGCTCTTCCACGGTTCCGTTTTGCTGAAAGGCGACGATATCGGCACGCGGAATCATTACCCGGCAGACCTTTTTGTCTTTGAGGTAGAGCAAGTTGTTAAACAACTGTTGTTCATGAGGGCTGAAACCGTCGTCACCCGAACCGGCCTCTTCAATCAGGTCTTCTATGGTTTCGCGCACGTCTTCGTTGTTGGCGTGACTGGCGAACAGTTTTTTAAAGTAACTGCTCAAACCGTGAGGGGTGTCGTTCATTTTCAGGCTTTCTCCTCATAGGGATTGGCAATACCGAAACCATGCAGCAGACGGGTTTCCAAAGCTTCCATTTCGAGCCGTTCTGCTTCTTCGATGTGGTCATAGCCCAGCAGATGCAAAATTCCGTGAATCAAAATGTGCACATAATGGTCATTAAAACCGATTTCCTGTTCAAGGCTTTGATTTTCCATTGTCTCCAGCGCAATGATGATATCACCGAGTTCAACTTCTTCCATTTGCGGCAGCGCCTCAAAAAAATCGTCATCGTCGAGGTTGGCAAAGGACAGAATGTTGGTCGGTTTGTCAATCTGGCGAAATTCGCGGTTAAGACAGCGGATTTCCTCATCGTTTCCAAGTTCCAAATTGATGCAGACCTCCCGCTTGCCGTCCAAAAAGCCGGGTTTCAATTCGGCAATGACCTTTTCGAAGACGGCGGCGGATAAAGCGGCGGCATCGGGCAGACGGCTGCTCCAGTTTTCGTCGCCGAGTGTCAGGTTAATTGTTGTTTTCATGATGCTGTTTTTCTTCCTGATGGTTTTTCTGTTCGTAAGCACGGACGATTTTGGCGACCAGTCCGTGACGGACAACGTCGTTGGCGCTGAAAGTGACGGAACCGATTCCTTTGACATTATGCAAGGTATCCAGTGCGTCCCGAAGGCCCGAGATAACGCCCCGCGGCAGGTCAACCTGACTTAAGTCGCCGTTAACGACCATGCGGGAATTTTCACCGAGACGGGTCAGAAACATTTTCATTTGCATCGGCGTGGTGTTCTGAGCCTCGTCCAGAATGACGAAAGCGTTGGAAAGCGTGCGGCCGCGCATAAATGCCAGCGGTGCAATTTCGATTTCTCCGGCAGCCAGCTTCTTGTCGACCTGTTCGGCCGGAAGCATTTCATACAAAGCGTCGTAAAGGGGACGCAAATAAGGGTCGACCTTGTCTTTAAGGTCTCCGGGCAGAAAACCGAGGTTTTCACCGGCTTCTACGGCCGGACGCGAAAGGATGATTTTGTCGATTGCTCCTTCCAGCATCATGGTAACGGCCAGCGCTACCGCCAAATAGGTCTTACCGGTACCGGCGGGTCCGAGGCCGAAAACCAACTCGTTATTCATCATTTCGACGATATATTGTGCCTGTGTGGCCGAGCGCGGGTAGATATGACGTTTTTTGGTTTTTAAAACAATTTCGTCGATATTGACTTTCGGTTTTTGGTCGGTTTCAGCACCGCTGATGCGGACGGCGGCTCTCACTTCCTGATCGCCGATTTCGATGCCGCGGCTGACTTTGGAGTAAAGGGAATCGATGGCACTTTTGGCCTGACTGACGGCTTCGTCACCACCTTTGATGTGAATATGATTGCCGAAAGTGGCAATTTCGACGTTCAAAGCCTCTTCAATGATTTTCAGGTTGCCGTCCTGCGGACCGACAAGCTGCTGAACCAGTTGATTGTTAAAAAGTTCTAATTCTGTTTCTGCCATAATTGCACCTTTAATCTGATTGTTGAATAATGGTTCCGCCAAGCGAGTTTGTGGTGGCATCGGTGACGCGCACCGGCAGAATGTGGTTGATCAGTTCCGGCGGAACCTGGGCATGCAGATTTTGCATATACGGAGTTCTGCCGAACAGCTGGCCTTTTTTTCTGCCTTTGCTCTCAAAAAGTACCGGCATAATTCTACCGATACATCCTTTATTAAAGTTTAACTGCTGGGAAAATAATTTTTCCTGCAGGATGTTTAAACGTTCCGATTTGATTTTTTCGTCAATCTGACCGGGATAGACCGCGGCCGGGGTACCGGCGCGGCGGCTGTATTTAAATGAAAATGCCTGAATGTAGCCGACTTGTTCCACCATGTTGAGAGTGGCTTCAAAATCTTGATCGGTTTCACCGGGAAAACCGACGATAAAATCGGAGGAGAAGCCCAGTTCGGGGTTGGCATCACGCAGTTTGGCGATGATGTCGAGATATTGCCCGCGGTTGTGGCGGCGGTTCATAGCCTTCAGGATGCGGTCCGACCCCGATTGCAGAGGTAAATGCAGGTAAGGCATCAGTTTTTTTAAGTCCCGGTGGCAGGCGATCAGGTCATCGTTGACGTCAGCAGGATAGGAAGTTGTGTAACGAAGACGTTGCAAACCGTCAATTTCGGCCAGACGGTGCAGCAGATAAGCGAGGTCTCTTTCCCTGCCGGCGGCGTCTTCGCCGTGATAGGCATTGACATTTTGCCCCAGCAGGTTGATTTCGAGAGTTCCGGTTTCGACCAGCCGGCGGGCTTCTTTCAACACTTCTTCCACCGGACGAGAAGTCTCAACGCCGCGGGTATAAGGAACAATGCAATAAGTGCAGAAATTGTTGCAGCCTTCCTGAATGGCAAGATAGGAACATCCGCCCTCGGCCCGGTTTTGCGGCAGATGGTCGAATTTGCTCTCCGAAGTGAATTCGGTATCGATCAGACAAATATTTTTCTGTTGTGCGATTTTGCCCAAGATTTCGGGAATACGGTAATAAGTCAGCGGACCGGTGGCAAAATTGACAAAGGGGGCGCGTTTGGCGATTTGTTCGTCTTCGGCCTGAACAACGCAGCCGACGACGCCGATGATTGTTTCTTTACCGGCGGCCTGACGTTCTTCTTTGATCAGATTAATACGTCCGAGATCGGAAAACAACTTTTCGGCGGCTTTTTCGCGGATATGACAAGTGTTGAAGATGATTATGTCCGCATCCGCGGGGGCGTCGGCGGCCGTGTGTCCCATGTTTTGCAGAATGTGGGCAATGCGCTGAGAATCGTAAACATTCATCTGGCAGCCAAAGGTTTTGATATAGTATTTCACCTTGTCTCGGATGTCCTCTAAAATTGTGTTAAACAGACGTATATTAGCTTCAAACGGAAAGATTTTCAAATGTTTTTTCTTTTGCGGAAGGAAAATTTGCTTTTTTAGAAATTTTGTCATTTTTTTGGCGTAAAAAGTGTTTTTTTGTTGCCAATTAGACGGCTCTTTGTTATCATAAGGAAAAAATAAGCGGTTAAATTAATTTTTTTGGGAGAATTCTGATGGATCAGCACTTGGAAGAAATGCTTAAACTGGATGAAGAAACGCGGGTTGCCTATCTGAAGGCGTTTGTCCGTCTGGCCTGTGCTGACGGCTATTTCGATGAAAACGAAAAACGTTTTGTAAAGAATTTGGCCAAAACCTATGAAATATCGGAAAACCGTCTTGACGAAGTGTTAAACTGCGAAGATGACGATGCGATTATTGAAGAAGTCAAAAAAATTAAAAACCGCCGGATTGCGTTGGAACTGATCAAAGAATTATGTGTTTTGGCACATGCCGACGATGTCCTGACTGACGAAGAAACGCTGTTTATCGGCCGGGTCGGGCAGGCGATGAACGTTGAGTTGGATAAAATTGAACAGATCAGCAATTGGGTTATTGATAAAATTATTCTTGCCGAAGAAGCTAAAATTATTTTCGAAGAAGTCGGAAGTCAAGCGTAAACCAGGAGGTTTTATCATGGAAGAAACTGAAAAAAGCAGAATGGCACAGCAGGAAAGGCTGGAACGTCTGCGGCGGATTCAGCTGGGACGACAGGATCGTCTCGACAGCCCGAAGAATATTATTCAACGGGCAGTTCAGCGTGAATATCCCGATATGGACCGTATGCAGGCTGAAAAGGTCACCCGCGAATTGGTGTTGGCGCCCAAAAAGTCAACAATTAAAATCGGCAATGATGAAATTAAAGTCGCCGATTTGCAGTTTCAGATTGCCGAATCTTTGGAAATGATCAGTTCCGAAACTTCTTCTTCACAGGAATATTTCAGCTGGTTTACCGAGAGTTCGGAGATCATGCAGCATATGAATGATGGTTTTGTATCCGAAGACGACCTAAAAGAACGCAACGATTGGATTGAAATGTCTTATTCCCGTGAGGCGGAAATACTGACCTGTCTCGGTTTGTATCAGGGCAGTGCCTTCCCCGAAGCCAAGAAAAAATATGCGGATATTTACAATAAACTGGTTAAGTTGCGTCAGATTCGCAATGCCATCAAAGAAAGTACCGCCAACAAGGCGGACAAGCCGCAGGAAGTCGATATTAAGAAAAAAGAAAACGACTACAAAAAGGCAGTCGTCTATGTTGCGGCGATGCGAGAGTTTATGAAACGTCCGCCGCGTTGGAACATGTCCAAGCGTACTTTGCAGAAACTTAATATGTATCACGGCGATGATGACGATCTGGACGACGATTATGATGATTTTTACGAACAGTACGAAGATGACGATCTACGCCGTTCCGACGAAGAAAACCGTATTTATCAGGGCGAAGCAAACGAAATTACCGAATTGAATTTCAGCTTTAACGATTCTCTGAAAGAAGAAATCCTTTTTCACTGGGATGACGATCGGATGCAGTCGTATGAACGCAGCGCTGCCGAAGAGTTTATCGAAAAGATTGACGAGGTCCAACCGGCGTTGCAGACTGAGGAAGATATCCGCGATCATATTGCCCGTCTTTCCGGCCGCCGCCCACCGCTGAAAAGCCGTCCGTCCGGTTATACGATGGATCGGGCGCGGGCTTTTAGCAGCATGCATTATAATTCGTTGTCGGCAACCCGGCGGCAATATGCATAAAAAACTGGACAATTGATCGGGAATTGTTTAAATTAACCCTGCAATGTTTTAAAATTATGAGGAGAATTTTTTATGGGTGCTTTGCTTGAACCGTTTGTGTGGATGCTTGGAATCATCGTGGATATCTATTTTACGGTCGTCTTGGCGGAAGTTGCCGTTCACTGGCTGATTTATTTCAAAATTTTGGACGTTAAGAACGTTTATGTGGCTAAGGCAGTCGAAATTTTAACCAAGGTTACCCAGCCGGTTTATAAGAAAATTTCGGAAAAAGTTCCCGCCTTTTCGGGAGTGGACTTCTCTCCGTTTATTTTGCTGATGGCATTGTTGTTTTTAAGCCGTTTCATCTATCGGCTTGACGTGATGCTGATGTAACCGGTGAACTCGAAAAACAGGTCGGGCGGCTATGGCTGCCCGATTATACTTTTAAAAGGAAAAAAATGTTTTTTACAGAAACGGATGACGGAATTGTTCTGCGGGTGCGCTTGACGCCGAATGCGGCCGCTGCGGCGGTAAAAGGCATCTTTGTCGACGAGAAGGGAATGGCATATTTGAAAATCAGCGTTATCAGCGTTCCGGAAAAAGGGCATGCCAACCGCGAATTAATCAAATTTCTGAGTACAAAATTGAAAGTTGCCAAATCGGAATTAGAACTTGTCAGCGGCGAAATTTCCCATTATAAGAAAATTCTGATTACCGGTGACCGGCAAAATGTTTTAAGACAGATGGAAATATGGGTAAAGGAGAATCGACATGACGGCGCAGATTATTGACGGCAAAACGGCGGCGCGGGAATTGCGTGACCGGTTGACGGAAAAGATTTCGGAATGGCAGGTCAAGCCCTATCTGGCGGTCATTTTGGTCGGGAATGATCCGGCCAGCCTTATTTATGATCGCAATAAGCAAAAAGCGGCTTTGGAAATGGGGATGAAATGCGATATTCATCATTTGCCCGAAACAACGACCGAATCCGAATTGTCCGCTTTAATCCGGCGCTTGAACGAAGATCGGGGGGTGAACGGTATCTTGGTGCAAATGCCGCTGCCGCGCCATATTGACAGCTCAAGAATTATCGAAACAATTGCTCACGAAAAGGATGTGGACGGTTTTGGCCCTTATAATGCCGGGTTGCTGCATGAAAATGATCCGCGCGCCATGGTAGCGGCAACTCCGAAGGGCATTTTGTATCTTTTGCAGCAACATCTCGGTGATTTGAGCGGCAAACACGCGGTTATTATCGGTCGTTCCAACATTGTCGGTCGTCCGTTGGCTTCTCTTTTGCTCAACCATCACTGTACGGTAACCGTAGCCCACAGCAAGACTGTCGGATTGTCGGAGATTACGCGGCAGGCCGATATTTTGGTGGCGGCTTGCGGATGTCCGCGACTGGTGAAAAAAGACTGGGTTAAAAAAGGGGCGACGGTGATTGATGTCGGCATCAACCGGATCGACGGAAAATTGTGCGGGGACGTTGACTTTGAGGAAGTAAAAGAGCAGGCTGCTTATATTACGCCGGTGCCTGGCGGGGTCGGTCCGATGACAATTGCCATGCTGCTCGACAATACCTGTCGGGCTTATCTAAACCAAAATAACAATCTTAAAAAATAGACGCAGAAATATTATATAGACTCTGAGTTGTTTATTCATCATGCCGAAAAGGGAATAAAAACATGGAGCAGACGGGGCGCATCTTTATGATTGACGGCAATAACGGTCTGAACAGCCGTTACCAGCATTTGTTGGAGGAGCATGGGTATGAGGTTTTTGCCACCGACAATGCGTATAAGCTGATCCGTTATGCGCCGGAACTTCAGCCGCGATTATATGTGGTTGACAACGAAGCCGAAAATGTCGATGCCTGGCAGGTGTTAAACTACCTTGTTGCCAACCGCTATTTGGACGAAGCACCGGCCGTCATGCTGAACGCTGAGGCTTCGCCCGATGTTATTAAAGGTGCAGCTCATTATGTTGCCCGACAGGATGCGGATCAGTTGCTTGAGATTGTCGATGCTTATTTTAAAGGCGGTGCCGGTTACCGGGTGCTGTTGTTGGAGGATAACCTTCCTTATTCGGACAAGGACTTCAACGGCATGGACGAGTTCCGCGTTTCTTATTTCAAAGTTTATGACGCCCATGGGGCCAAAATGTTTTTGCAGCGCAATGCGCCGCAGGCGCTAATTGTCCACAGTGCGGAAGAGGATTATGATAAAATAAAAAGTGAGATTGGCTTTAAAAACACTTTTTATGTGGAAAATCGCAATAATCTGCAAAAATTATTTTCGTTTCTCAAATAAGTTGTGTTATAACCCTGACTTATAAATATGACAGGGTGTTGACTGATGAAATATTTGAGAAAAATGTACGATTGGCTGATTAATGCGGCTTCGGGACCTTATGCGCTGCCGATATTGTTGGTTGTATCGTTTATGGAGAGTTCTTTTTTCCCGATCCCCCCTGATATTATGTTGATCCCGATGGTGCTGGCAACGCCGAAAAAGGCGTGGCATATTGCCGGTTTGGCAACGGCCGCAAGTGTGATCGGCGGCTATTTCGGCTATGCGATCGGTTTTTACGGATATGATCTGATTGCGCGGCCGATTTTGGATTTCTATGGTTACAGTCACCAGTTTGACGTTTTTAAGGGATATTACCATGAATGGGGGGCGTGGATCGTTTTTGGAGCCGGGATTACGCCGTTTCCCTATAAAGTAATTACGATTGCCAGCGGTGCGGTTGATCTGAATCTGTGGGTTTTCGGGCTGGCTTCGGTGGCAGCGCGCGGCTTGCGCTTTTTTATCGTAGCCTGGTTGTTAAAAAAATTCGGCGAACCGATCCGGACTTTTATCGAAAAGAATTTGGGAATACTTTCAGTGTTGTTTTTGTTGCTGTTAATCGGCGGTTTTGCCGCGATAAAATATCTGTAAGAAAGTTAACGGTTCGTAAGTATGAGATCAAGACAAAACCCGGCGATGCCGGGTTTTGTCGTCAATAGCTTGTTTCCGTCAGTCTTTGTGGCGGAAAGTGATTCGACCTTTGGTTAAGTCATAAGGGGTCATTTCGATGTCAACTTTGTCTCCGACCATAACCCGAATGCGGAATTTGCGCATTTTTCCGGCGGTATGAGCCAGAATTTCGACGCCGTTTTCCAATTTTACCCTGAACATGGCATTAGGCAGTTTTTCAATAACTGTACCGGCCAACTCCAGCAATTCTTCTTTCATAAATTGTTACCTCATTGTTTTTTAGCTAAGTGTATAAACCCTAAATTCTTTTTTGGCAAATTATTTCTGCAATCCTTTGGAAAAAAATGCATTTTTTATTAGCCAAATGTTAATAAGAGGAGTATATATAAAAGCAGACGAATGAAAATTTTTGTATAGGGCGTTAAAATGAAAAAAGATATGCTGCAGGAAAACCGCCGGGCGTTGCTTACGGAAGAAGATTATGAAGCGATGTTGAGTTGGGGGGATCAGGAAGTTGCTTTTATCAAAAGCGACAAAATCTCCGATAATGAAGTGTGGAAAATCTATACCGCTGACGGAACGCAGCTGGCAATTGCCGACAGCCGGGATTTTGCCTTTATTTTGGCGCGACAGAACGATCTTGATCCCAAAAGCGTTCATTGATTTGTAAGCTGATGTTTCGGCGAACGGTTGGAAACGAATGTAAAAAATGCGGCTGAATAAGCCGCATTTTTATATGACGTGGCGTGTTTATTCCGCCTGCTTTTCCTTGAACTCCAGCACCTTGATCTGCTGTTCGATTTTAGAGCGGTCATAGAACGGGATAAGCGGTTTATCAAGGCCGTTTTCTAGTTTTTTGAGAGTGGCGTCACGATCAAATTCTCCGGTATTGTCTTTTAAGCCCAGAGCATGATTCCACTGAAAAACGGCTTCCCGTCTGCGACCGATTTGCCAGTAGGCATCTCCGAGATGATCATAAATCAGAGCTTCGGAAGAAGCCTGATCGGAAGCTTTTTCCAGATATTCCACCGCCCGCTCATATTCGCCGATTTTGTAAAAAGCCCAACCGACGCTGTCAGTGATGGTTCCTTCGGCGGCAGCAGGTGCATAAGCGGAAACAATCAATTCAAAAGCCTCTTCAATATTTTTGTTTTGCTGCAGCAAAATGTATCCGAGATGATTTTTTGTCATGCGGTTGGGCCGAAGCTGCAGAACTTTGCGGAAATAGCGTTCGGCGGTATCGTGATCGCCGGCGGCGTCATAAGAAACCCCGATAGCAAAGTAGAGCGGCCAGACTTCGGCAACAGTTTCGCTGGGGTAGAGCTCAATCGCCTTTTGGTAATACTGTGCCGCTTCGGCATATTTATGATTAAGGCGGGCCACTTCGCCGAGGTTGGTCAAAATATCGGGGTTGGGCGGATAATCGCTGTACAGTTTGCGGAAAATTTTTTCTGCAGCGGCGGTGTCATCCATGCGCATCAGATTTTTTCCGCGTTGGAACAATGCTGTATAAGCGGCGTAACTGTCGGGTGCCACTTTCTGATAAACTTGGTTGGCTTCGGCATATAATTCCCTTTTTTCGAGCATGTCGGCGGTGAGCAAAAGCGGCAGCGGATAATCGGGATTGCTGTATGAAGCCAGCGAGGAGAACAAAAGGGCAAGATCATTATTGTTATTGTCCTGTTGCAGAAGCAGGGCGATGCTGAACAAGGCGTCGGACAGTCCGATTTCGGGGGATTTTAAAACCGGGGCAACGGACGAATCGCTTTTTTGGAGGTTTTCAATGACCGTTTTCATCATCAGATTGTTTTGGTTGACGGCATTACGGGTAGCAAACAGGGCTTTGTCGGGTTCGTTTTGCCGCAAATAAAAGTTGGCAATCACCTGCAGCGGAAAAACCGCAAGTTCCATATGTTTAATATTCATCAGCGCCGTGTAATGCGCTGCGGCAGCTTTGGTATTGCCGAGATAGTCGTTGATGGCGCCGGCCTGGAAAAAATACAGCGGTTTGAAGGCTTTGTTCTTACCGAGCGGCGCAAGAGCTTTGAGGGCTGCGGGTCCGTCGTTCATGCCGGCATGACTCCAAGCGCTGATCAACGGGTTGAAAACGGCCTGAGCAAACGGGTTGTCACATTTGGATATGGTTTCTGCCGCTTGCTGATACTGTTTGTTTTTAACCAGATGGATGGCTTCGAGGGTGTAGATAAACGGACTTTCATCGCCTTTTTCCTGAGCGATTTTGGCATATTTTATTGCTTCGTCAATTCTGCCCTGAGAGGTGAGAATAATATACAACTGGCTGGGCAGCATCTGGTTGTCGGGAGTATTGGCGACGGCGGCCATGTAATAATCGGCGGCGGTGTTGAGGTCATGGCGGATATGTGCAACCCGTCCGGCAAGATAACTGCCGTAGTTGTTTGCGGCGGCTTGCGGGGTAGGCATCGGATTTGCCGTCGTTTCCGCCGGTGCCGGGATATCGGAAACATGCACTGTTTCCGATTTAAAAAGGGTGCAGGAATTGGCAATGACAATTCCGATCAGAATGGAAAGTAGATATGCTGCTTTTTCAATCACTTTGATAACTCCGTTCATTTTTCCAGGCGTCTCCAGTTTAGTTCAGACTCGCCTATCTTACAACATAATTGTAATAATATGAAGATAATTTAATTATTTGTTTGCAAAAGAAAACAGAACGGCATAGCATAATCTCATGATGAACGAAAAAGAATTGCTGGAATGGTACATTGCCGCCGGGGTCGACGCGATCTTCGGCGATATTCCCGGTTGTGTGCAAAAAATGCCGGTACAGCCGGCAAAAGCCGAAAATCCGGCAGAGTTTTCGCCGCGCCCGGCTATTACCGATCTGGCACAAATGAGTCTGAAAGCTTGTAAAAACGCCCGTGATGTCTGCGAAGCGGCTTCATCGTTGACCGAGCTGCGGGCAGCAGTGGAGGCCTTTGACGGTTGTTCGTTGAAACTGACTTCCAACAAAACCGTTTTCGGCGGCGGCAATCCGAATGCCAAAATTATGATTGTCGGCGAAGCGCCCGGCGCTGACGAAGACAGAATCGGAGAACCGTTTGTTGGTCGCAGCGGCCGGCTGCTGGACAAGATGCTGTCTGCAATTGGACTGGATCGTACGACGGTTTATATCACCAACGTTTTGCCGTGGCGGCCGCCCGGGAACCGGACACCGACCGATGCCGAAGTGGCGGTATGTCTGCCTTTTCTGAAACGCCAGATTGAATTGATGAAACCGGAGATTATTTTGGTTTTGGGCGGAAGCGCTGCCAACAGTCTGTTGGATAATGAAGAATCTATTTCGCGGTTGCGGGGCAAATGGCTTGAATATAAGACCTTGAAAGGCGATACCTGTGCGGTGTTGGCGAGTTTCCACCCCGCTTATCTGCTGCGCAATCCGGCGCAAAAGTCCAAAGTCTGGGCAGATTTGCTACGTTTGGCGAAAAAATTGCACAATAATTAGGTTTTTATTCATAATTTGTTGGTAAATTTAAAAAAATTGAATTATTATTTGGTAAATCTTGATAAATAACTTTTGAGGAAAGCAAAATGAACATTAACAAAAAAGTTTTCGGTTTGGCACTCAGCCTTCTGTTGGCAACCAACATCAGCTCGGTGGGAGCAGCGCCGGCTGCCGCCGCTGCCGGTGACAGCGACAATGTCGAAGAAGTGTTGTTTAAAATTCATGACGTTACACCGGTTAAAAATCGTGACGGTGAAGTCATTGCCTGTGACTTTAACACCACTTTCTATAACCGTTCGTCCTACAATATCAAAGAAGCTTTGTTGGATTTTGCATGGAAAGATGCTTCTCTTGAAGAAGTTATCAACGAAGAAAAAGAAGAAGATGCTGCCAAACAAAACCGCAATGTTAACCGTTCTTATTCGGAAACCGAGAGAAGAACTTCCAAGGACGTCAGTGTCATGATTGAAGTTCCTTCCGTCAAGTCTTACAAGCAGGTTACCATTAATAACCGTATCAATACTGACCGCTGCTTTCTTTTGATCGAAAAAGTTGATTTCAATGTCAAATCCTGCAGTGCCGATGGCCTTTCCGGTGCCAACCGGTCTGCTCGCCGCAGCAGCCAGGGAAATGCCTGCAGCCGGATGTTCAAATATGTTTCTCCGGAAGATGCTCAGTATTATCTGGACTTTAAGGAAATTACTCCTGATGAAGAAAAAGCCCGCGAAGATGCCAAAAAGCAGGAAAGTAAAGATGAAGCCGAAGGCATTTATGCCAAAACGGTTGAAACTTTGGGAGCTGCCGGAAGTATTATCAGCGGAATCAAATAATATTTTAACAAGGGTGTGCCGATGAAGAGAATAAATATATTCAGAATATTTTCGGCTGTTGTTGTCGGGCTTGTGCTTGCACAACCGGCAGCCGCCCAGTTTTTTAATGCAGCAGGTAACCGTGCACCGGGTCAGTCGCCCGCAGCCGCTCCGGTTTCCGATGCTCAGGCGGCGCAAAAAGCTGCCGCCGCCCCCTCCCGGCCGGAAGCTAAGCATTCGGTTGTCGAGACGACTGAAAACGCCGAAGCTGCCGAAATCGAAAAGCAGCCGGTCAGTTCTCCTTTTGATTATGCCTACGGCAAAAAGCAACCTCAACCGCAGGCACAAAAGGCACAGGAGCCGTTCCGCCGCTATTCGCAGGTCGGGGGGATAACGGTCGAAACAACCGAGGATCATCCCGAAGATGAATTGATTATGTTGTTTATGCGCGATTTCAGCATTTATCGCAGTCCTTCGGGGAGGATCCGCTGCAGTGCCCGCTTTGCGGTAATGACAACCTTGCCGGTTAAGCTGTCCAACATCAGCTATCGGCTTAAGTGGCCGGGAATGGAAACTGTCTTGACTTTCAGCGATGTTGAGCCCGGGGTGGAAAACCATTTCGATTACGGTTTGTTGGGAGATGGCTGTTACAGTATGGACAAACAGCCTAATATCATTGTCAACCGGTGTCGGGCTAAGGGAATGACACAGCGGCAATGTGCGGCAAAAATCCGTTGGCTTAAGGAAATTTAGAAGTTGGTTTGAGTAAAAAATTGAAAAAAGTTTTGATAGTGGTTTTGACGTTGCTGATGCTTCCGTGGGAGGCCGCAGCAGCGTCAAAAAATTTTAAAATTATCGACCCGACGGTTTATCGCCAGGTACGGGAACAAGCTGCCGTTTCCGAAGCCGATGTCAAACTTTATCGTGATATTTTCGCCGCTTTGAAAGCCAACGATATTAAAACGGCGGAAGAATTGCAGAAAAAGCTCAAAGGCCATGCGTTGCTCGGGCACGTGCTGGCCGAAAAATATCTGCATAAAGATTACAAATCTTCTTATGAAGAATTGCAGAACTGGTTAAAAAAATATCCGATGCTTCCGCAATATCAGAGGATTAAAAATCTGGCGGTGACGAAAGTGCCCGGTTACAAGCCTCCCAAACCGGTCAAGGAAACGAAAAAGATTTATGCGTTTTACAGCTGGTACAAGGACAGCTATACGCGTCTGAAAGTGGCTGACCGCAAATATGTCAAAACCAAAATTGATGAATTTCTCAAATCAATCCGCAGTTCCAAACATGAGGCGGCAGTCAAAATATTAAATGATAAAAAGTTCAAAAAACTGATGCCGGTGAAGAATTATGATGCGATGAGTGCGACTTTGGCCTCGGCTTATTTTCTGGAAGGCAACAATAAAGCAGCTTTGAAATGGAGCCGGCAACCGATTTTGCGTAGTGGCGACGCGACGGCAAGCTGGTTTGGCGGTCTGGCGGCCTGGAAAGAAAACAATTATAAACTGGCGGCCGATTATTTTGGCAGGCTGGCACGCCTGAAGAATAATGATCCCTGGCTGATAGCCGCCGGCGCATATTGGGCATATCGCGCCAACATCAAATTAAAACGTCCCGACGGTGCAACCGCAAACTTGCGGCTTGCTACCAAATATCCGCGTACTTTTTACGGGATTCTGGCACGTTACATGCTGACAGAAAAAGTCAGTTATGACTGGCAGCCGCGTCATTATTTTAATCGTTTGGACGACAAGTCTTACATAAAAGAAATTGTGGCTTCGCCGGCGATCCGGCGCGGGGTTCTGCTGGCGGAAGCAGGGCAACCGGATTTGGCTGAAAGCGATTTGCGCCGCAATTACGGCAAAATGAACATTCGTCAGAAAGAACTTTTGCTTTATATCAGCAGCCAGTATAGCTTGGCGAACCTGAGCTTTATCGTAGCCAACGATTTGAAAAACTATGACAAAGGCCGCGCCTATGATCCGTTTTTGTACCCGCAGCCGGCGTGGCAACCGGAGCCGGGGTGGACGGTTAACCCGGCGTGGGTATGGGCACTCACCCGTCAGGAATCTTTATTTGCACCGACCGTACGCAGCCATGCCGGTGCGTGCGGGTTGATGCAGGTAATGCCGGCAACCGCCGCCGAAGTGACCGGCGATAAATCTTTTAAAACCAACTGGCGGCCGTTGTTTGACCGTCAGGTTAATCTGAAGATCGGTCAGGATTATGTCTCTCTGTTGCGGCAAAAGGAACATGTTGGCGATAATCTGATTTTTTTGGCGGCTTCTTATAACGGCGGTCCGCATAACCTGAAAAGATGGGTTGAAAATATTGATTATCAAAACGATCCTTTGCTGTTTATGGAGATGATCCCGTGGCGGGAAACCCGCCTGTATGTTAAGCGGGTGATTACCAACTATTGGATGTATGGATCGCGGTTGCGACAAAAACAGCAAAGTTTGCAGCAATTTCTGGAAGGTAAATGGCCGTTGTTGGATGACGTGCCGCAATCATAATTTTGCCCCGAAAATGGGGCCTTTTTTATGAAATACGGAATTTCTCCGCCGGGAAAACATCGGCAAAACAGTTGCACCTTTGAGCTTGAGCGGATGTGTTTCTGACGGCTTCGAAGTTTATTATCTCTGTGTTTTGTCAAAAAAAGCGGGTGATTTTAAAAAAATGACAAAAAAGCAGGATTTTGCTTGCAATTTGTGACAAAAAATATATAATGAAAGTATAACAAAATTAGTCTGTTCAATTTTTCTATTCAATTATTCGCAAGCTTGCCATCATAAAATTAGGTTTTACCTTTTTTATTGGTTGTAACTGTCGAAAATTTGAGTGAAAACTTGAACAGACTACAGTAATAACCTTTAAATCTAAAGATATGGAAAATATTATAAACACTCTCGGAATTTGTGCAGTAATCGCTTTAGTTGTTATCATCATCACAGGTTTGTGGTTAATAATAACAAGTAAAAAAGGCGAAGAATTCGAAAGATTTGCCGGTTTGGCTCTGAATGTCATTCCTGCTTTTTTGGGCGGATTGATTGATGCTATTATCGGTAAATTTATCCCGACATATACGGAGATGGTGGTTATGCTCATTGGCGTGATTGCTGTTAATGTTGTGTTGGTGATCGTCTTCTGGCCTTGGAAGTCCGGTGAGAGCTTTAATTTCTGATAACGCCAAGTCCCCGGCGTTGAAGAATTGTAATGGGGGCAAATGTAAAACATAAAAAAAATTTTTATCATGATAGCAAGCATTGTTTTTGGAGGCTTTATTCTTTGTGTTCTTTGCGGCGCATGCAAAGAATTGTTTTATAACGGTTTGAGCTATGTGCTTGAGCTGGTGATCACGGCGTTCCTCGGTGCGCTTATCGGCTGGATTTTCGGCGGTATGTGGGCTTTTGGAGCTGTGGCCGGCGGAATTTATACGATCTTTTGCTGGGTAACCCGTAAGAGAAACGTGTTGATTTCCTGGTGGTTCTACAGAGGATAAGCTTCTGAAAGAAAAAGAAAAGACTGCTGCCGTAAGGTAGCAGTCTTTTCTTATGTAAAAATAGCGGGATATCGAATAACAAGTTGCGGGAAAATAAAAAATCTGACGGTTGTTGAAAAGGCGGGAAGCATCATTATCTTATTTAGCGAAAGATAATTAAGAGGTATACGATGATGGAATTATATTTATTTGTGGCTTTGTTTTTAATTTATGCTCTGACGTCTCTGATGGCGGACAAGTTTGTGATGCGCCGGGTGTGGATGGGAGCTTTTTTGGTTTCTTTTATTGTCACCGCAGTGTCGATCAGCTTTTTGCGTTTTACCAACCAGGAAGTGATGATGAATGCGACTGAACTCAGCTGGTATTACATTTTGTATCTTTTTGCTTCGCTGATGGTGGTGCTCGGACTGATCAACATCTGGATGTTCAGACGCCAGATATGGAACGTTTTGTTTACCAGAACGCCGGACGCCGAAGCGGACGATGACGACGACGTTACCGCGAAAAAACACCGTAAGATTTAGTTGACCTTGCGGATATATACCGGTTGCCGCGATTTGCCGATTTCGATCGAATATTTATGAATTCCCGGAATTGAAAAATGACTAGAAGCATTGAGAATCCGGCGAGCGAGATCGGCGTTGCGGCTGTGAATCAGATAAGAGTTTTTATAGGCTTTGACGCGTGTAAACGGAACTTTCTTGACAGCTTCGAGGGCCTGTTCCAAATTTTCCCATACCGGGCAGCCGATCAGATCCTGCCCGTAAGGCGTGACGGCGGTGTCGGGGCCTTCCTGTTCAAAATCCTTAATTGTTTTTCCGAATAGCAGCAAAAGGTTTTCGTTGGTTTCCTGCGGATTGTCGCTGGCGTGTACCAAATTGCCGCCGCCGGTTAACTGACGGTACTCGTATTTGCTTTTGACAATGTTGACATTTTTGCCGTCGGTATACTGAGGGTTGTGGTCATAAACCAAATAGACCCGAAAAGCGCCGGCACCGGTTTCTTTTTCTTTTTTACATCCTTTGGGCAGTTTTTTGCCGTAGAAGCGCGCCAAATTGAGGGAAAAATTTTCCGGTTTCCAAGTCACTTCGAGAATTCGGAAAATTTCGAATTTCTTTTTGAGATCGGCAGCGATCTGTTTTTCCATAAACCGGGCGTTCTGCCATACAATAAACAGGTAAAGCTCTTTTTGCATCTTTTTCCTCAAATTAAGTTTTAAAAAATATAGTGTTTTTTAACGACTTGCGCAATACAAATTATAATTCGTGTGCAAAATGTAATCAGTGCTTGTGTTTTAATGTTGCGATACTATAATTAGTTGTGATCTGACTAAGCTAAAAGTATGTAATAATTGTATTAGTGAGGATATTCTATAATGAAGAAAGTTGCTATTATCGGAACCGGATATGTTGGACTGCCAACCGGGGTCGGCCTTGCCGAACTGGGTAACCGCGTCGTTTGCGTTGACAAACTGGCGGATAAGATCGACAAACTCAACCGGGGGGAGTTGACTTTATATGAAGATGGAATGGAAGAATTGTTTCGCAAGAACGTTGCAGCCGGCGCGCTTTCGTTTACCACCGATATGGAAACAGCGGTGAAAGGAGCAGATATTGTCATGCTGGCGGTCGGAACACCGCCGCATCCGGTGACAAAGGAAGCCGATCTTAAATATATTTATGCAGCTGCCGAAGAGTTGGCCGGATATTTGGATGGCTATACGGTTGTGGCAACCAAATCGACGGTTCCGGTCGGTACCGGTGACGAGATTGAACAAATCATTGCCAGAGTCAATCCAAAGGCCGATTTTGATGTGGTTTCTCTGCCCGAATTCCTGCGGGAAGGTTTTGCAATTCACGATTTTTTCAATCCGGATCGGATTGTGATCGGCACCGACAGCGAAAAAGCGCGCGGCGTGATGCTGGAATTGTATCGTCCTTTTGAAGGGAAAAGCGAGTTTTTGTGTGTTAAACGCCGTTCTTCTGAAACCATAAAATATGCATCCAACGCTTTTTTGGCAATGAAAATTCATTATGTTAACGAAATGGCGGATTTCTGCGAGTGCTCCGGGGCTGATATCCGCGAAGTGGCGAAGGGGATGGGGTTGGATTCCCGCATCGGCAAAAAATTCCTCAACCCGGGGCCCGGCTACGGCGGATCGTGTTTTCCGAAAGATACCAACGCGATGGCGCAAATGGGGAAAAAATTCGGGTCGCATCTCAATCTGATTGAAACGACAATTGCCGAAAATGATAACCGTAAGGTGAAAATGGGCCAACGTGTCATTGAGGCGATAAAAGAACATCCGGAAGGAAAGATTGCCGTTCTCGGGTTGGCGTTCAAAGGCGGAACCGATGACTGCCGCGAATCTCCGGCCATTGATATTATCAAGGAAATGATTAAGTATTCCCGCAATATCATGGTATATGATCCCAAAGCGCTGAGTAATGCCAAATCTATTCTGAACAATACGGTATCTTATGCCAATGATGCGGAAGAAGCCTGCACGGGGGCGGACGTCGCGGTAATTTTGACCGAATGGGAAGATTTCCGTACACTTGATCTCGGGCGGTTGGCAAAAATTATGAACTGTGCCAAGATCGTCGATCTGCGCAATATGCTCAGTGCCGATGCTGTTAAACAGGCCGGTTTTGAGTATCAGTGTATCGGACAAAGGAAATAAGCAAATGAAAGTTTTGGTGATCGGCGGGGCAGGTTATATCGGTTCTCATGTTGTTAAAGAACTTTTGGATCAGGGTGCACAAACGGTGGTTTATGACGATCTTTCAAGCGGTCACAAAATTAACCTGTTCCCCGATGCCGGCTTTGTCGAAGGTAATATCCTCGATTATCCGAAGCTCAAAACGGTAATGGAAGGCGGATTTGATGCCGTCGTTCATCTGGCTGCCAAAAAAGCGGTGGGAGAATCGATGGACAACCCCGAACTTTACGCCGAAAACAATCTGATCGGGGCGGTTAATATTTTGAATGCGATGGCCAAAAGTGGGATACGGGTGTTGGTCTTTTCTTCCTCGGCGGCGGTTTACGGCATGCCGGAATATTTGCCGATTGATGAGACGCATCTGCTTAATCCGATCAATTTCTATGGTTTTACCAAAGTTGAAATGGAACGTCTGATGGAATGGTATGACCGGTTGCGGGGAATAAAATATACTGCGCTGCGTTACTTCAATGCGGCCGGTTATGATGCCGGCGGTGCAATTAAAGGCCGTGACCGCAACCCGCAAAATCTGCTGCCGATTATTCGCGAAGTTGTAGATGGCAAACGCGAATGCCTGCAGATTTTCGGCAATGACTATGAAACCCGTGACGGGACCTGCGTGCGGGACTATGTGCATGTATCCGATCTGGCGGCGGCCCATGTGCTGGCTATTAAACGTCTGCTCGAAGGCAAGCCCTCCGCGGTCTTCAATTTGGGGACGACCAACGGTGTGACGGTGCAGGAAGTGGTGGCGGCGACGGAGAAGGTAACCGGTAAGCTGCTTCCGGTGCGGTATGCATCGCGGCGCCCGGGAGATCCGGCAGTGTTGGTTGCTTCTAACCGCAAAGCCGAAACCGAGTTGGGGTGGAAACCGGTCTACACTTCCATTGAAGATATTGTACGTACCGAACTGGCCTGAAAACGGCGCCTGAACGACAGACGGATGGAATGAAAACGCTTCAGAAGCATTAAAGGGAGGAACCAACAATGATATATATGATCCGACATGCGGAAAGTGTCAGCAATGCCGGTGCCCGAACCTCGAGTCACGGCGGTGCCGTATTGTCGGAAGACGGGAAAAAACAGGCGCTGGCTCTTGCCGAAAAGCTGAACTTCCAACCGGATCTGATTGTTGTTTCGCCGTTTGTGCGTACGCAGCAGACAGCGGCGCCGTTGTTGGAAAAATATCCTGAGACATCGGTTGAAATTTGGCCGGTGCAGGAGTTTTCATTTTTGGATGCAGAACATTGTAACAATACCACTCAGGAAGAAAGGCTTCCGTGGGTGGAAGCGTATTTTGCCCGTAACGATCCCGATTATGTTGACGGACGCGATGCCGAATCCTTCAACCAAATGTTGTCACGGGTTGATGATATGTTGACCCGTTTACGAAAGCTGCGTAAGCGTAATGTGGTCGTTTTCAGTCATGGGAACTTTATGCGGGCGGTGATGCTGCGTTTGCATAAGCTGTCGCCGGAACTGCCGGTATTTGAGCAGCAGCCGGTGTGGGAAAATACGGCGGTGTTCGATTTAACTCCTTATTTGTAAAAAGGCGAAGAGCCGGTAAGTATTGTAAATAAGTGCAATAATTTATTTGCCACGCCGGATGGCAGGTGTATTATGACAGGGTCAGCCAACTGTAAGGAAACCTGTCATGGAAAAGCTTTTTTCATCAAAAATTTTTTTAATTATCGGAGCCGCAACCGCCTTTCTGGGTTTGTCTGCCGGCGCCGTTTATTTGTACTTAACGCCTAAAAGTTACACTCTGCACGAAAAACAGCCGACAGAGGTTTCCATACATTCGGTTTCAAGTCCGATGTATACGACTGTTCGTGATGACGGGGTTGTCGTGGATACGGTTGAAGCCTATTTCAGTGATGCAGCGTTTAAGCTGGGGTTGAGCGGAGAAGAATTGAACCGGGGGTTAACGGTTAATCCGCCGGTTAAGGGCAGCTGGTCTTTGCTCAACGACCGCGCTTTGCGGCTGACGCCTTCCGCCGATTGGATTCCCGCTGCCGAATATACGGTAAGGATTGCCGACAGCATTCTGAGCGACGGGATTGTTTTAAAAGACCGGACTTTTTCTTTCCAAGCCCCCAACTTTCGGGCAACAACGGAAAATAAGGAATTTTACGAATCGCCCCAAGATGTGCGTTCTAAACATGCGGTGGCTACTTTTTCCTTTACCTATCCGCTGCAAACCAAAGATCTTCAGAAACAAATCCGGGTTTATTCGGACAACGGCGAAAAATATGATTTCACTTATAATCTGACTGACCAAGATCACAAGCTGCATGTAATGTCTTCTCCGGTGACGATAAAGAAAGACGCCGATTTTATCAATATCGAAGTAGGTAAGGTTGCCAACGCCTATAACGATCACAAATTGCAGACTGTGGTACGGGCGGTGGTTTCGGTGCCGGGAATTTCCGATTTTTTCAAAGTGACGTCGATAGACAGTCGTATAGTTCGCAATGAGCAAAAAGAAAACCGGCCGGAGCAGATTTTGCTGACAGAGTTTTCGACCGCGGTCAGCAGCGAAGAAACAAAGGCCAATATTGAGTTGTATGTCAGTGATGAAAGCTATTGCGGCAATTTGCAATCAAAGCTGGCCAAAAAGAAAGAGAACGAGAAAACAGCATTTGTTTCGGCCTTTTCGAAATTAAAATTGAATCGGATCGATTCGGGACAAAAGGCAGCTAAGACATATAATTTCCGGTATGATTACAGTGGTGAACCGCGTTGTCTGGTCGTGCTGATTAAGCGGAATATCCGTTCCGAAGAAGGGTATAAGCTCGGAAGCGACGAAGTTTACTTCCTTCCGGCGCCGGCATACCCGGTTGAAGCCGGAATAGCTTTTGACGGTGCGGTTCTTCCGCTTAAAAGTGATAAGAATCTGCCGTTGGTTTCGCGCGGGGCAGATAAGCTGAAAGTCAAAGTGGCGCGGATTGCTTCCGACAACCTCAATCATCTGGTGACTCAGACCGGCGGCAATTTTGCGACGCCTTATTTTATTAACCGTTACAGTTTTAACGAAGACAACATTGCCGAAGTTTTTGAAAAAGAATTGAGCATTAATTTGCAGCATCCGGCAGATCAGGTTTATTCGTCACTTGACCTCGGTGAATATTTTCAGGACAAAAAAGGCATTTTTCTGGTTAAGGTGAGCGGAAGCTTGCGTCAATCGGCTACAACCGCGGAAGACTCGCGACTGATCGTTATTACCGACCTGGGCATTATTGTCAAAGACAATGCTGACGGCACGCATGCGGTTTTGGTTTCTTCGATTGCCGGCGAAGGGCCGGTTGAAGGTGCGTTGGTAGAAGTGTTGGGCAAAAACGGACGCCCGGTCGTTTCCGGATATACCGATGCGCAGGGTTTTACGGAAATTCCCGATTTTTCGGCATTTCGCAATGACAAGCAGGCAGTTGTTTATAAAGTAAGCCGACAGGGGGACCTTTCTTATTTGCCGGTCAATCGTTACGATCGCCGTACCGATGTTTCGCGTTTTGACGTCGGCGGCGTTTATGATGATTATTATATGCCCAAAGATATTGTTTCCGCTTATGGTTTTTCCGACCGCGGAATCTACCGTCCCGGCGAAGAAGCTTATTTCGGGCTGATCGTCCGGCAAAAAGATCTCAGTATACCGCAGAATCTGCCGATGAGTTTGGAAATTCGCAATCAAAACGATGATAAAGTGGCCGAGAAAAAAGTCTGGCCCGACAAATTTGGCCTGATAGAATACAAATATCCGGTTCCGCAAACGGCAGGGTTGGGGCGTTACAGCCTTAATCTTCGGCAAATTCGCGGAAATAACGAATATTATCCTGTGGCTTCGGTCAGTTTCAGCGTTCAGGAATTTATGCCCGATACAATGCGGATAAAACTCAAGCTGAAAGACGCGCCGGTCAAAGGCTGGTACCGGAAGAAAGATGTGCGGGCAACGGTCGATCTGCAGAACCTTTATGGCAATCCGGCGTCGGGTCATAAGGTAAAGGGAAATTATACGCTGGTTCCGGCTTCTTTCTCGTTTAAGGAATTTGAGGGCTATCATTTTCGTGATCCGTTACGTGTCGAGGGAGCTGGTCTGGCAAGTTACCAAAAAACGCTTCCCGAGGTTGAAACCGATGCCGACGGCCAAGCTTCACTGTCGATTGACCTTAATGAATATACTGAAGGAACTTATCGTTTGAATATCAACGTTGACGGGTTGGAACTGACCGGAGGCCGCGGTGTGTCGGCATCGGCGGGAATACTGGTGTCACCGAATGCCTATCTGGTCGGTTTTAAGGACGACGGTGCCTTGAACTATATCTACAAGTCTTCGGTTCGTCAGCTGCAGTTGGTGGCAGTTGATTCCTCTCTGCAGCCGATTGCCCTCAATAATTTGAAACTGAGTCTGTATCAGCGCGAATATGTTTCCAGTCTGGTTCAGATGCCGGACCGTACCTATCGTTACAAAGCGGTTCCGGTAGAAAAGAAACTCAAAAGCGAGGATTTTTCGATTGATGCCGGTGGCAGCAGCTATATCCTCAATACCGAAGTACCGGGCGACTATTACTTGCAGGCGGAAGATGCGGACGGAAATATTGTGATGCGGATCGATTACAGCGTGACCGGAGACACGAATTCGACTTATGCTGTCGATACTGAAGCCGGGCTGGAGATTAAGCTGAATCGCAGCGAATATAACGACGGCGAGCAGATTCAGATGCAAATATCGGCGCCGTATTCCGGTTATGGACTGATCACGATTGAACGGGAAAAAGTGTATGCTTACAAATGGTTCAAATCCGAGACCTCGTCCACGACGCAGGAGATTGAACTGCCGCAGGGAATAGAGGGGAACGCTTACATCAATGTTTCGTGGATCCGGAGTCTCGATTCCGACAAGATTTTCGTTTCACCGCTGAGTTATGCCGTGGTTCCGTTTTCGATCAACAAAGCGGCACGCCGCCTCAGGATCGGTCTGAATGCACCGGCAACGGTAAAACCCGGACGCGAACTGACGATTGAATATCAGGCGGATTATCCGGGCGAAGTGATCATTTACGGTGTCAATACCGGTATTTTACAAGTGGCCCGTTACCAAATGCCGCAGCCGTTGAACTATTTTATCCAAAAGAAAGCGCTGCAGGTGGTGACTTCGCAAATTCTTGACCTGATTTTGCCCGATATCAAAATCGTACGTTATTTGAAAGGAATCGGCGGCGATGTGGAAATGGGTGCTAAACCCGATTTGCGGGTTAATCCGTTTGCCCGCAAGCAGAACCGTCCGGTGGTTTTCTGGAGCGGAATTGTGCCGGTTGAAACGACACCCCGGACTTACACTTATCAGGTTCCCGAAAACTTTAACGGCGAAATTAAAATTATGGCGGTCGGTGTTTCCGAACAGCGGATGGGAGAAGCGGAACGGCAGACGGCTGTGCGCGGAGACTTCGCGCTGGTTCCTTCCGGCGCTTATAACGTTTCGCCGGGAGATGTTTTCGACGCTGCCGTCAGTGTTGCCAACATGACGGAGAATTCACCGGCGATTCCGGTGGAAGTGCGTCTGATGGCGGGGCAGGGACTGGAAGTTATCGGCAACGACGTTCAGATTCTGAAGTTGGCTTATGGAGAAGAAGGGCAAGCGCATTTTAAGGTTAAGAGCGGTGAACGTCTGGGATCGGTGCCGCTGGTGTTCAGCGCGGCCAACCGTGATAACAGCGATCAGTCGTCCCGGATTTCTTACGAAGTGGGGATACGTCCGGCAAGTTCGTTTGTTTCTGAGAATAAAATGGGGTTTGCCGCCGGTCGCCTGAAGCTGAAAGATTTTGTGCGGCCGATGTTTGAAGAATATCGTTCTCAGGAAGTTGTTGCATCGGCTTCGCCGTTGGTGCTGACACAAGGGTTGCTGACATTCTTGAACGCCTTTCCGCATTTTTGCACCGAACAGTCGGTCAGTAAGGTGTTTCCGGCAATGGAAATATTCTTTAACAAGCCGGAATTGTTGAAAGACGTGGATATCTACGCGCTTTATGACGACGTTTTGGCCAAGTTGACGGAACGGCAAACGCTGGAGGGGAGTTTTAAAGCCTGGTCTTCCGAGTGGGCGCAGGCCAGAGAGTATGACAGCCTCTATGCTCTGCATTTTTTGCTTTCGGCACGCAAAAACAACCTTGAGGTTCCGGCTTCGTTGCTGAACAAAGCGTTGCAGTATGCGCGCAATGTGGCCGCGCGTCCTGTACTGGGAGACATGGATGACAATCCGGCTTATGCGGCTTATTTGTTGACGTTAAACGGGGAAATGACCTCGGGATATCTGACACAAATTGAACGGTATCTCCGATTGCCGGATTCTTCTCAGGCGCGTTCTTCGCTGGCATCGGTTTATTTGGCCGCTTCTTATAAACTGCTGCAAAACGACGTCAAAGCGCGGCAACTGACCGGTTATTATGAAACCGGACGGAATGCGATAAAAGATGCCCGCTATATTTATCTGACGGCGGTTCATTTTCCCGATGATCTCAAAAGCCTGGAGCAGGAGAGTATTGAGGCGTTGCTGAAACCGTTAAAGCAGGGCAACTTTACCACTGCTTCGGCCGGAAATGCGTTGTTGGCATTGAATGCGGTCGGACGCCGCGATACTGATAATGATATTTTGTTTAACGGTGTAAAGTATCAGGGAAAAGGTTTTGCCCGTTTTTCGCTGGATGCTTCGGTCAAAGAATTGGAAGTTGCTTCCGACCGACCGTTTTACTATGTGATCAGCGAAAACGGCTTTTTGAAAGACCCGATTGACAAGCCGCTTTTGCAAGGGCTGGAAATCAGCAAGACCTATCTTAACAAAGACGGTGAGCGCTTGCAAAAAGCTGAAATTGGCGATGAAATTACGGTGGTTTTGGAAATCCGCAGCCAAAACGGCAAGTATATTAACGATGTAGCGATCGTTGATTTGATACCCGGATGCTTGGAGATGGTGCAAAACTCGCTTAGGGGAGAAACGGATAACTATGAACTGCGTGAGGATCGGGCGCTGGTGTATCTGACGGCGTCACCGTCGGCCAAAACAGTGACTTATAAAACCAAAGTGATTGCACGGGGAAGTTTTGTTGTACCGTCTGTGGTTGCCGAGGCTTTATATGATCCGGCCGTGCGTGCGAACTCCAAAGCAGACCGGATCAATGTGGAACCATAAGCAAATTCTTCGGAAGATATTGCTGGGGGCAGTTGTAACAGTGGTTGTTGCCGCTGCCCTTTATGTAGCGGTGCCGCGGCCGGAACTGTTGGAAAAATATACTTATTCCACGGCTGTCTATGATTGTAACGGTCGTTTGCTGCATTTGGGACTCAGTATGGACGACAAATACCGGTTGCGTGTTTCTTACCGGCAAATTCCGCCGGAAGCGGTAAAAGCGTTGTTGCTTTATGAAGATCGTTATTTCTTTTTTCATTTCGGGGTAAATCCGCTGCGGACGGTTAAATCGGCGTTGCTGATGCTGGCTGGTGCACGCAAACAGGGGGCATCGACAATTACGATGCAGCTGGCCCGAATGGTGTATGGCATCGATTCGTCAACTCTCAGCGGTAAATTTGAACAGATTTTGCGTGCATTGCAGATTGAAATGTTCTATTCCAAGCAGGAAATTCTGGAAGCCTATTTTAATTTGGCGCCCTATGGCATGAATATTGAAGGCATTGCTGCCGCCGCGCAAATTTATTTTGAAACCGTTCCTGAAAAGCTGAATCGCGATCAGATCATGACATTGACGGTTATTCCGCAAAATCCTTCAAAAAGAGGGCTGGGCCGTCATGACGGCAAAAGCGAAGCCGTACGAGCTTATCAAAGACTGGCAAAAATATGGCAAAAAGAATACGGCGATGACGGTAAATCGGCTGCCATGCCGCCGGCAGTCAGCCTTCACCGGCCGTTTGCGGCGCCGCATCTAGTACAACAGCTTAAAAAGCAGCGGCGCGGCAGCGTGTTCGCTACAATTGACCTCAATTATCAGCAAATGACGGAGGATATTGTCTCGCGGTATGTTAAAGCAAGCAAAAAATACGGCATTGACAACGCGGCGGCACTGATTGTTAACCGTCGGGATATGAGCGTGTTGGCTAAAGTGGGGTCGGCTGGTTTTTTTAATGCGGCGATTAACGGCCAGGTAGACGGTACGCGGGCTTTTCGATCGCCGGGTTCCGTGATGAAGCCGTTTATTTATGCTCTGGCGCTGGAACAGGGGCTTATTCATCCCCACAGCCGTTTGAAGGACGTACCGCGCAATTTTGCTAATTATATGCCCGAAAATTATGATCGCCGGTTTTACGGAATGATGGATGCTACTTCGGCGCTGGTGAAAAGTCGCAATGTTCCGGCAGTGGAATTGCTTTTGAAAATCGGAATTGAAAAATATTATATGTTGCTGAAAAAAAGCAAAATTAAGAGATTGAAAAACGCCGATTTTTATGGTCTGGCACTGGCGTTGGGCGGTTATGAACTAACGATGGAAAATGTGGCAGAGATGTATGCAATGCTGGCGAGCGGCGGCCGTTTTCGCAAACTGAGATGGAGCAGGGAAGCTCAGACAGACGACGGAAAGCTGCTGCTCAGTCCCGAGGCGGCTTTTCTAACTATGGATATGTTAAGGCATAATCCTCCGGCGGATCGGGATTATTATGCTTTTGCCGCGGTGCATGACCTTTATAAAGTATATTGGAAAACCGGAACGTCGTTTGGTTATCGCGATGCCTGGGCAGCGGGTGTAGCCGGTGATTATGTGGTGGTGGTATGGTTGGGCAATTTTGACGGGCGGCCGAATCCGGCTTTGACGGGACAAGACGCTGCCGCACCGCTGTTTTTCAAAATTGTCCGCAGTCTTGCCAAAAATTTGGGAATAAACGGAGATGATATCTCACCCGCGGGACTTAATCTGTCACAAACGGATGTTTGCCGTTCCACCGGTGACATCGCCGATGCCGATTGTCAGGAAACGATCAAGTCCTATTTTATTCCCGGAGTGACCCGGATTAAGGTTTCGAACGTATCACGGCGGGTTCCGGTTGATCGCGTTACCGGAAAAAGGGCCTGCCGTCACCGGCCGCCGCGGACAGTGATGAAAAGTTTTGAGTTTTGGCCGTCGGATGTGTTGGCGGCGTATCGTGCTGCAGGGGTGGCGGTGCGCCGTCCGCCCGAATTCGGTGAGGATTGTGATTTGATCGAAACCGCGCACATCGGCAATGCACCGCAAATATTAAATCCGGCCGACGGCAGTGTTTTGTTGACCGGTCTGGCCCGCGGCGGCAGGGAAAAACTTTTGCTGAAAGCTTCTGCCGATGCTGACGCCCGGCGCATTTTCTGGTTTCGGGATGGAACGCTGATCGGGGATTGCAATGTCGGAGAAAGCCTGGAAACGGAGCTTGGACAAGGGGAGTGGGAGCTAAAAGCAGTCGACGACAAAGGACGCTTTACGGCTGTTCGGGTCACGGTGCGGCCGGTTTTGAGCGAGTAAGTTTGGAAAAGCCGCTGCTGCATCGGCTTTTGCCGCCAAATCAGGTATTTTAGGCGGCGGATGTTGAAAAATCAGTTTCTGCTATAATATCATAAAAGTATTAAAAAACATACAGGAGATAAGTTATGAATAATTTGATTTACAATATTGCCTTGATTTTGACCATTATCGGCGGTTTGAACTGGGGGCTGATCGGTTTGTTCGGCTTCGACGCCGTGGCTTTTCTTTTCGGTCCTCTGAGCGTTTTAAGCCGTATCGTATATATTTTGGTCGGCGCTTCAGCGGTGGTACTCATTTTTTCGTGGTTTGTTCCGGTAACCAGATTGTCGGATACCAAATAAACAACGATACTTCCAAAGTAAAATTTAAACAAATAAAAACCCTAGGTTTCCCTAGGGTTTTTTGATGGTAGCGAGGGTCGGATTCGAACCAACGACACGCGGATTATGATTCCGCTGCTCTAACCACCTGAGCTACCCCGCCATCGTGACAGCACATTTATTAAGGTTATTTTGTGCAATTGTCAAGCATTATTTTTGAGAAAAATCACAATCTTCCCACAGAGCGCCGAGAATCGGGCGAGCATTCTTCTCATATTCTTCAAACAGTGACGTCCACTCTCTTTTGCGGTCAAAATAGCGGCTGCGGTTGTGCATATCATAATAGCGTGCCTGCAGGACTACGTCCATTTTATCCATTTTCTTGACAAACACGGCTTCGGGGGTGTCGCGCCGCTCATATTCGACAAACAGGTCGACCAGACGCGGGCAGTTGGCTTTGGCGGCGATATCCTGCATGGCCTTCAGCTCAAGGGCATATTTTTGTTGCGGTTCAATATGGTCGCCGGGCGTATAGTCACCGGTGACAGATTCCGCAAGATCGTGCACAATGGCAAATTCAAGGCATTTCAGGCGGTCGAGTTCCGGCGGGCACAAAATAAGAGTCAGCAGGCACAATCCGTAAGAATGATCGGCAACCGATTCCGGATTTTCGACCTCACGGCGAATCCAGCCGTTGCGGGGAGTGTCTTTGAGGGTACAGATGACTTCAGCAAGTTTGTCTATGTTCATAATGTTTTTCCAAATATAAAACCGAAAATTAAAAGATCGGATTAAAAACTTGTTAGTATTGCATATTTTTATACTTGTCAAGCGAACTCTCTCTTTATATACGTTAAGGTGCTAATGAACTTACAGACAGCGGAGGCTACATGACTATCAAATATAACTTGTTGACGGCGGTTTTATTTTCCGGCGTTTTTTTGGGACTTAATACAGCGGCGGCAGAAGAGGGCGAAAAAAGTAATTTGCGGGCGAATTTTCGGCGGGTGGCGTTGGAAATGTCATCGACCGAGGTAAAAAATGCCGATTTATATGTTGACAATCCCAACTCTCAGCTCAGTGCCGACAGCAAAACAATGATCAAAGGCGTGTTTGACTTTGTGTTGGAATACGAACAGCCGAACTGGCAATGGAACAACAGCTTGTTTATGGAATATGGGCGTACCGAATTGAAACCGGTTGACGAAGAGCATACTACCAACGAAGATGCCGATAAAATCCTTCTGACCAGTGATTATAACTGCAAATTGTGGAAGCTGGATTTTGATGATGCCGATGCCGGACCGTTTGCGAGCGTGGCGTATCAGACTGAGTTTACCCGTAACAACGACGCTCCGCGGATGAAAGTTGTTCGCGGCAAAAGCGGGTTGAAGCTGTTTAACGGTGACGTTATCAAAGAATTGTACGCGGCGGCGGTTGGTGAATATGACTTTACCTACAGCAATGCCGAAGTGACAAAAAGCGCCTATGAAATCGGAATCCGGGCCGAAAAACCGATTTCCGACCAGGTAAAGTTTCAGCTGGAAGGATATTTTCGCGACTATTTGAGCTACAGCGAATATGTGGCGACGGATTTGGAATATGAACTGAGCGTGACCGGACGGATGGATGTGAAAGTCTATCAAAAATTCAGTCTGGCTCCTTATGTCAGCTATTTTCAGGGAAAAGCAAGAAGCGCCAGCCGGGAAGGATCAAATTTCCTGATCGGGCTTTCGTTCGCTTATGCGGATTTGTTTGACCTGTAGTTGGTATTATTACAGAATAATGACATTTTGAAACAAGGCGGCGCGATGATTGACTATTGCGCCGCCTAATGTTATTATTTGATTATGATTCAAACTATTATGGAGAGAATGCCATGCCTGATGTAAACGTTTTATACCGGGAAAAAAGAAAACAGGAACTGGAACAGCGTTTGCAGGATTCGCAGCGGAAAATGGCGCAAAGAAGTACGACAGTAGAGTTTCAGGCCGATACACTGAGTCGTTATTCCGCCACTGCTGCCTATTATGATCCTCAAAGCGGCCGGGTTGTGAGAAACGTTTATTCTAATCAGGATACCGAAAGCAAAATAAAAGAAAATATTTCGCACGAGGCCAAGCATGCGGCGAATGCCCAGTTAGGGATTCCGGACCTTAGCGCCGAACAATTTTATAAGCTGAGGGTGTTGGATGAAGTTTCGGCGTGGACGGTTTCGGTACTGTGTTGGCGTGAAGAATATCTGGCGGCCGAAAACAAGGAAAAGTTTTTGGAAGAGGCCGGCAAATCGTCCTTCTGGAGCAGTGCTACCGTTCCTTATGACTATTTGGAGGCGGTCCGGTCGGGAAAAGTCAATCCGGAAAGCAAAGATCCCAAAGAATTTGACAAGGAAATGGAACTGTTGGTGGGTGAACAGTTCAGAAATATGGCGGCAAAAAATTCGGGATATGTCAAAGATTTTGAGGCGGCAACCCGGTTGTTTATGAATACTTCCGGTCGTAAGTTTCAGCAAGATGACGCAGAGTTTGAGCGTTTTTCCCGGCATTATATGACAATCGGCGGCCTTGATTTTCGCAAATATCTGACAAATGACTGGCAAGACCGTATTTATGTTCCCGAAAGAATCGGTAATGCCGGCGCCAGTCTGGCGCAGGACGGAAATGCTGATAATGCCCAAATGCTGGCAGTTAACGGCTTGGTCTATGACGGAACAGTGAGTCTGGAGCAATATCATAATCTGCTTCAGCATAAAAAAATTGCCGAAAATGTTTTCCATAATCTTGATGATAATATGAAAAAAGACCTGCAGTCCGGCGGCTGGATGTATGATGAGCAAATCTCTCAGAGCTATGATCTGTTCAATAAACTGAGCACTTATCGCGGGATGTCCGGCAATAATGAAATGGAAAGCTTTTTGGATGTTAACATGGCGCTGGCTTTGAACAGCGGTGATGGCAAGGTCGAAGAAAATCAGGCCGCATACCTGAAAAAGCTCAAAGAGATATACACGGTACCGGGTACAGATATCGATTTGAGCACGCATATTGACGGTTTTGATCCCGACAATGTTCCGATTAAAGAATGTCCGGCGATTGATGAGTTTCGTCGCAATCCCGATCAATATCGGCAAGATCATCCTTATCAGCCGATGCTTTCAAGCGCTCTTGAATATAATCAGGGAGATGCCAAATGGCAGGAACACTCTGAAGAAAACAGAGTTTCCGATGTTTTGAAAATAGATGTGCTGGACAGCGGTTCCGACTTTCTGAAAGCCGAGCGGGAGAACCGGGCGATCAATCAGGAATTGGAAAGAATAAAAAAACAGGAAGAAGCGGAAAAAGTGGAACCTTTGACCGCCAAACCGCAAACGCGAAGTTACAGAGTGTTGGACGGGGTTAAATTCTATCTCAACCGTCCCACGGTGTTTCAAAAGGCAGAGCTGAAATCGTATATCAACGAGCAGGGCGAAAAAATTGAAGTGACAATGATTGACGGCAAAAAGCATGGCGCCGCTTTTTTGCGGGATGAAAATGGAAACATCAAGGATGTAAAGCTTTATGATCAGGGTAAAGAAATTGATTTAAGCAAACATAAGATAAACATCAAGGACGGAAAGCATGTCGAAAACGGTCAAGAAGTTTCGCGGACGGAGGTTACGTTGGACGGAAAACCCTTTGGAGCCGTTATTGAGAAAAGTTCTGCCGGAACCAAAGCTGATTTTTACGACAGTAAGGGCGTCAGGATGGAAGGTGCGCCCAATGTCAAAATGACGCGGACGGAAGAATACGTCTACAGCGGCAAACCGGACAGCGGTCCGGAAAATATCGAAGCCGCGGAGGCGACACCGGCAGAGGAAAAAGCGGAAGTTCAGGCGCCCGAGGTTTTAACCCAACCGGCCGATAGCGTGCAGAAAACTGCCCCGGAGAAGACGTCGGAAAAAACGGCAGAACCTGTTACGGCAGAAAAAACGGAAGCCGAAAACAGCGGCAATCAGGGAACAGAAGTTGAAAAAACGGAGCTGGGATCGGCACCGGCAGAGGAAAAAGCGGAAGTTCAGGTACCCGAAGTTTTAACCCAGCCGGCCGATAGCGTGCAGAAAGTGGCGGAGGATATGAAGCACGGTCATGATCGAATTGCGGCCATGCGGGCGAAAGTTGCCGCCGGGCATGAGGCGGAAAGAAAGGCGATGTACGCGGAGTTTCTGGAACGTCATGACAATACGGAAGCCATTCGCCGTTTGCGCAGTTCTAAAACGATCAGCAGCGGTATTGTCCGTCCGACTTCAATCCGTGCCGATTTGCTGCAAAAACAATTACAAGAGTTTCAGACCCGGCCCTGAATGGTTGAAAGTCTTGTAAAAAGCCCGGGTATCCGGGCTTTTTGTGTTTACGCTTTTTTGATGTAATCTTTTAACAGTTTTTTGTGGCCGTTTTGGTCAAACCAGATCTCAAGCTTGTTGCCTTCAATTTTCAACACTTTTCCATAACCGAAAGTTTCGTGAAAGACACGAGAACCGACCGGCGTGTCAGAAGCATCGTTTTTGGCTTTTTGTTTGGCACGATACATGCTGCCGCTCCAACCGAAATCGTCACGGACATAACTGAAACGTTCGCTGTCATGAATGACTTGTTCGTCCGCAGCCTGTTTCTGATTGTACCAGTTGGAACTGCTTTTGTATTTGCCGCTCCAGTTGTTGGAATAACTTGTACCGCCGTTGCCGAAGTAAGCCGCGGCCTGATTACAGATCTCGATGTTTGCCGGCGGAAGCTCATTGATAAAACGTGACGGCATGTTGTTTTGCCATTGACCGTAAATCCGCCGGTTGAGCGCCGTCAGAATATACAGTTTTTGTTTGGCGCGGGTCATGGCAACATAGGCCAGCCGCCGTTCTTCTTCCAACGAATTGCTGCCACCTTCGTCAAGAGCGCGCTGATGCGGGAACAGTCCTTCTTCCCAGCCGGGCAGAAAAACAGCGTCAAATTCCAATCCTTTGGCCGAATGCAGCGTAATCAGCATCACTTTGTTGGTATCAAAATTGTTGTCGGTGTCCATCACCAGACTGACGTGTTCCATGAAATCGTTTAAAGTCGGATATTGCTCGGTGTCGCTCATAACGTTGATCAATTCCCTGAGGTTTTCGATTCTTCCTTCGGCTTCGGCAGATTTGTCGTTTTTCAGCATTTCCATATAGCCGGAATCTTCTATCACCTGAGCGGCCAGATCATCGGGGGAGACCGCGTTGATAATTTGCCGCCATTGGTAAAAATTGGCGATCAGCTGTGCGGCGTTGGTTTTGACTTTGCCGCTCAAAGTTCCTTCGGCAAGCATTTTCTCAATCGCCATAAACATGGAAATATGGTTGGTGCGGGCCTCAATCTGAAATTTCTCGATTGTTTTGGCGCCGATGCCGCGTGCCGGCTTGTTAATAATACGTTCCAGGGCCAGATCGTCGGCCGGTTGCATCACGACGCGCAAATAGGCGAGGGCATCGCGGATTTCGGCCCGTTCATAGAATTTTGGTCCCCCGATGACCTGATAGGGTATTGCTTCGGCAATAAACTTCTCTTCAAATTCCCGGGTTTGGGCGGCGGTGCGTACCAAAATGGCCATTTGGCTGTATTCGGTACCGTCCCGGCGCAGGTTTTCGATTTCGTCTGCAATATAGGCGGCTTCTTCCGAACCGCTGTAGGTGCTGACGACTTTGATTTTGGCGTTATCGCAGCGGGCGGCGGGTGAGTTCTCGGCTACTTTCAGTGTTTTGCCGAGGCGGCCCTGATTATGGCGGATCAAAGCGGAAGCGGCGGCCAGAATGTTGGCAGTGGAACGATAGTTGCGCTCCAGCCGTACCACTTTGGCATCGGCAAAATCTTTTTCAAAACGCAGGATGTTTTCGATTTCGGCGCCGCGCCACGAATAAATAGACTGGTCGTCATCGCCGACGCAGCACAAATTGCGATATTTTTGGCAGAGCAGGCGCAGAAACAGATACTGGGTGACGTTGGTGTCCTGATACTCATCGACCATGATGTATCTGAAGCGTTCCTGATACTGGTCCAAAATTTCGGAATCCGACATCAAAATACTCAGTGTATAGAGCAGGATGTCGCCGAAGTCGACGCAATTGAGTTCCAGCAGGCGGGCCTGATATTTTTTATAAACTTCGGTAACGACGTTGGCGCGGAAACCGCTGTCAATTTTATCCACGGTCAATCCTTTGTCTTTCCATAGCTGTATCTTGTCCAAAATTGATTGCGGCGGATATTTCTTGTCGTCGATTCCTTCGGCCTCAAGAATTTGTTTGATTAAACGGCGCTGGTCGTCTTCACCGAGAATGGTAAAATTGCTCTTTAAACCGACGACTTCGGCATGACGGCGCAGAATTTTGGCAGCAATGCCGTGAAAAGTCCCCATCCAGACCGAATCTGCAATATTACCGATCAGTCCGTGGGCACGGTTTTGCATCTCGCGTGCGGCGCGGTTGGTAAAAGTAACAACCAGGCAGTTCCACGGGTTTGCTTTCATGGTGGCCAAAATGTAGGCCAGCCGAGCGGTCAGCACTTTGGTCTTGCCGGTACCGGCGCCCGAAAGCACCAACAAAGGGCCTTCGGTAGTGGTAGCGGCCAGTTTTTGTTCGGGATTAAGCTGTTCCAGCCACGGCAGTTCGGGCATCAGCCGGGTGGTATTGTCATAAGTAGCCGCGGGCTCTTCGCAGGCCAAATCAAATATGTCGTTCATTGTCAGGATACTTCTTGTTTTTTTATTTGTCTCCGCCTATATTATATTATTATTGATCTAAATAAAAGCGCTTTATTAAACTATAAACAAGAGGATAGTTATGTCAGAGACACGCGATAAAATCATCGGCTTAAAGAAATATATGGAAAGCAGAATCATCGGTCAGAGAGATTTGGTGAAAAAAATGATCATCACCCTGTTGGCCGAAGGACACGCTTTGGTCGAGGGGGCGCCGGGTCTGGCCAAAACCAAGGCGGTCAAAACGCTTGCCGACGGTATTTCCGCCAGTTTTAACCGGATTCAGTTTACGCCCGACCTGCTGCCGTCGGATATTACCGGAAGCGAGATTTATGTCAGCCAGAAAGGCGAGTTCGAATTTCGCAAGGGACCGATTTTTGCTAACATGGTTTTGGCCGATGAAATTAACCGTGCGCCGGCCAAGGTTCAGTCCGCGCTGCTGGAAGCGATGGCGGAACGTCAGGTCAGCGTCGGCGGCCAGCGTTTTTTGCTGCCGCGTTTGTTTATGGTGATGGCAACCCAGAACCCGATTGAGCATGAAGGTACCTACAATTTACCCGAAGCCCAGTTGGACCGCTTTTTAATGTATATCCGCATTGATCAACCGGGTGCCGAAGACGAACACAAAATATTGGAGTTGGTTCGCGGCGAAGGAACGCTCAGCACACCGAATCTGCAAAAAAGCTTTGACAAGATTGAAATTGCTGATGTGGAAGCGGCAACGCGGGAAGCGCTGTCGGTACATATCAGCAAGGAACTGGAAGAATATCTGGTCCAGTTGATTGTGGCGACCCGCAAGCCGGAAAAATATGATCAGGAATTGTCGGGGATGGTGATGTTTGGTGCCAGTCCGCGGGCGACAATCGCCCTGGACCGTTGTGCAAAAATCAATGCCTGGCTGGACGATCGTGATTTTGTGACGCCGGAGGATATTCATGCCGTGGTTTATGATGTTTTGCGTCATCGGATTATTCTGAGTTTTGAAGCTCAGGCAGAAGGTTACAGCACCGATGACATTATCGGCCGTCTGCTCAATTTGGTACCGCTGCCGTAAGCAGCTGCGACGGCAGGAGGAATGTTATGCAAAAATTTGCCGAAATGGCAGCCGGTTGGTTCCGGCGCCGCGAAAAAAACGCCGGAGGACTGTATGCCTCGCTGGAAGAACTGATGGAACAGCGGAAAAATCTGGCGTATCTTCGCCAAAGCGGCAAAATGCAGCCTTCGGACCGTGCCGGCGAGGTGAAGTCGGCTTTTAAGGGACGCGGCATCGAAATGGAAGAAATCCGCGCTTACAGTTTCGGGGATGACGTGCGCGATATCGACTGGCGGGTTACGGCGCGTAAAAAAAGCCCTTATACCAAAATTTATGCCGAAGAAAAAGATCGTGAAATCTATGTGTTGCTCGATTTGTCGCCGAGCATGATATTTGGAACCCGCAAGGAACTGAAATCGGTCACTGCCAGCAAGGCGGCCGCTTTGATCGGCTGGCTGGCGCAGGAAAACAAAGACCGATTCGGCGCGACTCTTTACGATGGGAAAGAAACCTGGACGTTTAAACCGCAGCAAAACCGCGCTCATCTGCTGGCGGTTTTGAAAAAAATTTCGGAAACCGGGCGCAAGGTTTTGCCCAACGCCGGAAAGGCAAAAGCGGGTGACGGTTTGACGCGGCCGTTGCAGATGATGACCAAAATGATCAAAAGTCAGGCGGTGGTGTTTGTGATCAGTGATTTTGCCTTTTTTGACGATGCAGCTCGCAAAGCGTTGGCCGCATTAGCCAAAAAAAGTCAGGTTTTTTGTATTAACATTTTTGATATGTTGGAAGAACTGGCGCCGAAAATTGGGGAATATATGGTAGAAAATAACGGCGAAACGCTGGTGTTTGACAGTCGTCCGCCGGCTTTTCGTAAAGAATATCAGAACTTTTTTGCCCTCCGAAGGGCTGCCGTGCGTGATTTTTGCCGCAAATTCAATTGCCGGTACATGGAAGCCCGGACTGATGTTGAACTGTTTCGCCAGTTGAAATTTATTTAACGGCGATGTTGACAAAAAACGTTTTTGGTGATAGTTTCAAATTCAAATTATTTTGTGAAGAGAGAAATTAATGGTTAAGACAAATGAAAATAACGCATACCGAAGAGGTCAGGAGCTGTTGGACCAAGGTATGTACAAAGAAGCAATTGCCCAGTTTGACGAAGCAATTAAAGAACAGCCGCAATCTTGGAAAGCTCTTAATTCCAAAGGGTTTGCCCTGCAGAAACTGAGCAGATATACCGAAGCCGTCGAGTGTTTTGACAAAGCGCTGGAGCTTAATCCACAATCGGTTGAAGTCATTAATAACAAAGGTGTGACGCTGTCCATGCGCGGCCTGTACAAAGATGCCATTGCCCAGTTTGATCAGGCGGTGGTAAATGACCCGACGTCGCTCGAAGCTCTGAACGGCAAAGCAATTGCCCTGCAGCATATGTATTTGTACAAAGAAGCGTTGGATGTGTTGGAACAGGCAATGAAAATTGACAACAAACACACCCAGACACTGCTCAGCATTGCGGTAACACTGCAAAAGCTGAAACAGTTTGAACGCGCGATTTCGTTCTTCAAAAAAGTTCTGACATACGATAAGTCGAACATCAAGGCGTGGAACGGTATCGGTGTAACTTATCAGCTTATGGGTGATAACAATTCTGCTTTGAAATGCTTTACCAAAATTCTGAATATCAACAGTCGCGAAATTCAGGCATGGATCAGTATCGGTTTTGTTTATCAGAAAATGATGAAGTTTAATGATGCTCTTAAATGTTATAAAAAAGCGCAGATGATTAATGAAAACCGTTATCATCACAAGCTCTATGATGGTCTGGCCAGCTGTTTGACCAAACTTTCCGAGTTTGATCAGGCAATTGAGATTTATAAACAGATTTTCCAGATCGAAGAAGGCAAGAAAAAGTGGGATGCTCAGCGTTCGATTAAGTTTGTCAGCAAACTCAAACGCAAAAAGGCTACCGGAATGCTGCCTGATTTGGTGCCTGCTGAAGAAGAATAGGCTTGATCCGAATTTTGAAACTCCCCGATTTTTCGGGGAGTTTTTTGTATGGAAAATTTTATGGTTTGGACGTTTGCGTAATCAGGCGGATGTCAATATTCCGGCTTGCCGTCAAGCTTGCGCAGTCCGTGGGTCGGGCAAGTATAGTTCGGAACGGTTTCGTAGCCGGCGAAAGTTTGTTTGTTTTCTTATGTATCTTTGGCTAAAGGCGCGGATCATTTTCGCCAAGACTGTATCATAGGCGTTGCGGGCGGATGAACTGACAATTTATCTTTACAGCAGTCATGTTTTATCCTAAAGTTTTATGTGGGGAGAATGTATGATGTTGCAAGTTTTGAAAAATGAGAAATTTTTGAAATATTTCCGGATATTTATGGTAGTGGCGCTGGTGCTGTATTTTACCCTCAGTGTCATGGTTGGGTCGTTTTATCTGGTTGTGTTTTCAGATCCGGATGGTAAACTCACCGTCCTCCAAGGCATATTGCATGGGATAAAAGGGTTATTTACCGATCCTCCGGCAATAGCGTTTGTGGCTTATATCTTTGCCGTTTTCAGTTATAGTAAAGAGCAATTCATCAAGCGGGTGATCCAGATATCGTTGATCATGCTGGTTATTTTTTTTATAATCGTTATGGATTTTTTTCATATTATATTTGCTGAGGCGATAGGAATAGGTTCTATATATATCTTCTATGCTTCCACTTTTTGGGGATTGGTCGGCTTATGTTTGCCAAAACAATGTTTCTTAAACCATCAGCCGACCCGCATCACCCAAGCGTTAAGGATAATCTTTTATTTCATCCTTGTGCTCACTTATTTTGTTTCTGTTTATTTTATATATTTTTAATCATCTTCGCCGTGATTGTACCATAACCTGATATGTCTCCGGGTAGTCAGGGTTTTTATCAACGATGTAGTTGCGTTGATTATCGGAAAAACGCAACATTTCACCCTGCGGCCGGTCGATGTTACTCCAATGAATATTGCTGATTTCGGAAAAATCGATATTCGGGTTATGCGCAAGCAAGGCATTCCTAGCCGCATCGACAATTTGATAATGGTCGTTATAGTTCGTGGAATATATAGAGTATTGTTTATCCCCTACTACTGAATTATCCATAATCTTACTAACGTGTTTTTCTCCCAGTTTTGGAAAATGATTGTCCTTTTTCCATTGGGTGGAAGTATTACAGTTATCTGAAATTTTTCCATATGCAGGTTTTTGTTGATCGGGCACGGCGTTTATCAGCTCGTTTTCAAATCCCATCAGGTTATAAATGCGTACGGCCTCATTCCCGCGTGCCACATTGTGGTGAGACACGTTTTTGGCATTGAGATAGTCTATCATATAAGGATATATAGCTTTCATATCTTCTGGAATTTCGGTACTCCAGGTGACGACGCCATGGTCGGTGAGATAATTTTGTGCCGGAGCATAACTGTGCTTAAATATAATCCTATTATCATCGGTTCTTTCCAAATCCTGCAAATTGATAACCTGACGGCCGTCATCGCAAGTAGCGACCATGCTGTAACCGGTATGGTCCGGTGGCAAAAAACCGGTATATTTGTTACCCCGATTTAACCTTCTCAGGTGCATCCGCAAGATATGTTCCGGATTGTGGCAATTTTCCGGCAGTTGGAAATAATTATGCGGTTTAGGGTCAAAATCCTTCTTCCGCTGCATTTGCGGCAATGTAGAGGTTATCAGTTGAGCGAAAGGAAACGGGGGCTCTGATCCTCGCTGCCGAAGTAATAGGCGGAACGAAAACCGGTTTGCGGGTCGGTGCGGACAGTGGGAAGAGTACCGTTAAAACGGCCCTCCAGTTCTTCGTGCAGACTTAGGCCGGAAGTGTCGGGCAGCGGTGTTGTGATCGGCCGCCAATTTTGCGGATCACGGCTGAACTGATTAAGTTTGTTTAACGTTTCGCCTCCAAGGGTGATTATGCCGTCCATCTTCAAGCCGTGGTCTTTCTGAAACTGTTTTATGCTGCTGACCAAACTGTTGTCCAATCCGCCATACCCGAGCCGGTTGAGCCGGTTTTGGATCTGCCGGACCGGTTCCTGATCAAGGTCCGATAAAGTATTGATCTGCCTGCTGAACGTCGACGGGACGAAATTAAACCGGTCTTTGTTAGTTCTATGATTATAAGTAATATTTTGTCTGTTATTAGTCACTTTAGTCTATCCTTTGTTGTATATTTAAAACAAAACCACCATAGCACGGAGCTATGGCGGTCAAAAAAAGCTTGAAATAGAGCAGACCTATTTCAAGTAACACGTGAATAATAACAAAAATACTCTCAAAAGTAAACAATTTATTAATCTTATCCACAACTTTCTGTATAAAATGTGATAAATTACCGTATGGATAGTGGTGTAAAGTGCCTTGTTATTGGATCTATGGCAACAAAAAGGCTCTCCGTATTTGACGGAGAGCCGAGGACAGATAGGGGAAGTGATGTCAGTTGGCGGGTTGTTGCGCCGGGCGACGGGCGGCGGTACGTTGTGAATCGGCAGCCGCGGCAACACGTTGAGAGTCGGGGGGGGTCGGACGGGCAACCGGTGCCTGATCGGCAACCCGGGCAGCATTACTGCTGTCGTCGTCAATTGCACGTTTGGTTTCGTTGACCAGTTGTTCGGTGCCGGCGGCAATATTACTGCCGACTTCTTTAACTGTGGTGTCTTCGGTAATTCGGCCTTCGTAGATACCTCTGGCGACCAGATAGATGACCAAGATAAGTGCAACGTAAAAGATATATTTTAATATGGTTCCCATGGCATTTTCCTCTTTTTTGTGAAAATATAACTGATTTTTAGATAAGCAGCGGTTGTCGCTTTTCAAGGTTTCGGACGGAAATAAATAGATTTTGAAATTTGAATTTATGCTTGCCGGTGACTGGGTAAAATATGACCTGAAAATGTTTGAAAAAATATCTCAAAATCGTCCGCCGGCACCGCCGCCGCCAAAACTGCCGCCGCCGCCTCGGAACCCCCCGCCACCGCCGCCGCGGCGAAAGAAAGATCCGCCGCCGCCCAAAAAACGTCCGCGTCCCGAAAGAATAAGATAAATCATAAGCAAGGTCAGCAGGGTGGAAGCGGCCTCTTCCAGAGGAGAGGCTTCTTCGGACGTCAACCCCGGTTCGCCGCCTGCCAATACCGTCATCACGGCTTTGGTTCCGTTAAACAAAGCGGTGCAGTAGTCGAGATTGCGCTGCAACGGCGGAAAAACTTCCTGTCTCAAAATCCGGCCGGTAAGGCTGTCGGGTAAAACATCTTCCAGTCCGTAGCCGACTTCAATGCCGGCGTAGCGGTCTTTGGGCGAAAGCAGAATCAGCACGCCGTTGTCCTTGCCTTTTTGTCCCAGTTGCCAGCGGCGGGCCAGTTCGATCCCGTATTCGCGTCCGTTCTGTCCCCGCAGGTCTTTGACCACAGCAACGGCCACCTGATTGTTTTTGTCGGTGGCCAACAGTTGCAGCAACTGAGACTTTTGTTGCGGGGTGAGGACACCGGCTTCGTCAACCACTTGTCCGGTCAGGGGCGGATAATCGATTTTCTCCGCCCGAACCGGGGTAATAGAAATACAAAACAGTATGAATGCAAGAAGAATCTTTTTCATTTTATTTTCCGCCTAAAAAGCGACAATCGGCGCTTTTTGTGCATCTTGGGCCGCATCAAAAGTCGGTTTGGCCCCCAACCCCGAAATCATTGCCCATAAAACGCCCGGAAAGGTACGAACCTGCTGGTTGAAATGCCGGACAACCGCAATATAATCCTTTCGGGCCACTGCAATGCGGTTTTCGGTTCCTTCCAGTTGATCTTGTAAGGCCAGAAAGTTCTGGTTGGCTTTCAGATCCGGATATCTTTCGGAAACGGCCAACAAGCGGGAAAGCGCCGAACTTAAACCACTTTGAGCGTTCATGTATTCCTGAAATTGCTTGGCGTTATCGAGATTGACCGAAACCTTGGTGGCGTTGGCACGCGCTTCAATAACCGCCTGCAAGGTTTCTTTTTCGTGAGAAGCATAGCCCTTGACGGTTGAAACCAGGTTGGGGATCAGATCCATGCGGCGTTGATATTGGTTCTGTACCTGTGCCCAGGCGGCATTGACGTCTTCGTCCTGGCGGACCAGGCCGTTAACGCCGTTGACGCCCCAAATGCCCAGCAAAATGGCGATAATGACAATCGGAATTAAAATTTTCATTGAGATAATCCTTTCTGAACAAAACTAAAAAGACAAATCTTAATAAGAAAAAAGCTTTTTACCGAACTTATATATTCTTTTTTCGGTCTTTTATAAGGCACCTGCAAAATATTTATTTGTAAGGACGGTTCCAAAAAAAACACCCCGGAATAATCCGGAGTGTTTTTAATCCTGAATCGAAGTTGACCGTCGTTCAGTTTTGCTGAACTTTGGCTTTCAGGTCTTTAATCAGCCCGTCAATGCCGTTCGGCGACTTTTTGATAAAGGCAGTGTATTCGTTACGGGCAGTAATAGCAAGGCTGACGTTTTCGATAATAATGTCAACGATTTTGAAATTGTTGCCGCTTTGTTTGACCCGCCAGACCACCGAGGCCGGATTTCCCTGATCCATCGGCACCGACGAGTTTACAAAAATCTGGTTGGCAGAGGAAGAGGGTGAAGTTCCGTTAAAAATGAATTTCTTGCCTCTGAACTCGTCAAAGCGCTTCGACCAGGTCTTGACGTTCAGCTGGCGATAAACCTCGATAAACTCTTTCTTTTGCTCCGGCGTGGCAGTTCTCCAGTAACGGCCGAGAACAAACTGGCCGATGAACTTAAGATCCAACGCTTCGTTGAACAGTTTTTCAAAACGGCGGTCTTTTTCCTGTTGCGAAACATTGGAGTTGATAATGTCGACCAACCCTTCCTGAGTGACTTTTTCGACAAAAGCCTTTGCGTTGCCGGCGTCTACTGCGGCCGAGGCGGAAAATGCCGTCAGCATCAGGCAGGAAATTAAAACGCCAAAAATATTTTTCTTCATCAGACAGTCTCCTGTAAAAAATTAAAATTCGTCTTCGTCTTCGGTTTCAAAATCAAAGTCATAGCTGGCTTTGCCGTTATCCTTGTTCGAACGGCACAATTGTCGGAGAGTCTGGCGGTTTTGCATATAAGCGGAACGAACGGTGGTATAAAAATCAACCGAGTTCTTTTCCAGATCGTCAAGCAGGTCCAGCGAGCGTTCGCGGGTATTGACAACAACGACGGCCGCATAGCTGTAAGATATCTTATCGGCATAGTTCTTATCCTGCAACGATCCCCAATACATCGGGTTGGCTGCGGCATCACCGGCATAAGCAACCAGCGAACGCGGCGTTGACGGTCCGAGCAGCGGTACGACGAAGAACGGGCCGTCCGGGACACAATAGGTTGCCAAAGTCTCGTCAAAACCGGTAGAGTTTCGTTTCAGTCCCCAACCCTCGGCAACGTCAAACGTACCGCCGAGACCGAGGGTGCTGTTGATCAGAAAACGTCCGACCGACACAAAGGTGTCTTTGATGCTTCCTTGCAGCGTATGGTTAACCGCCGTTACGGGTTCGCGCATATTATTAATGAAAGATGTTACCCGGCTGCGGACGGCGGGCGTGGTAACAGCGCGATAACCTTCGGCAATCGGCTTGAGCGTATATTTATCGAGTTGGTAGTTAAAGTTGAAAACGGCGCGGTTATAGCTTTCCAGCCAATCGGAATTATCTTCGGCAGCATGAACGCCAAAAGCAGTTCCGCTCAGTAAAACGGCCAGCAGAAATGAATATTTGGACAACATATGACCCTTTCTCGTTAAATCAGTAAATTTTTGCCTAATATAGCAACAGTATAACTTAATATCAACGGGAAAAAGCATTGTCGTGGGTATAACTTTGCCGATTTTCGGGAAAAAGCCGGACAGCGGGACAATGATTGTTACAATCCGGAAATTTTTTGTGTTTTGCAATCGGCGTTTTTTTGACATAGTATGCCTCTCAGTTAAAAACTTTTTGATAAGGATACCAAATATGACGAGCAAACCCAACAAACCGATTATGTTGTTTGACTGCAAAACTTCCCAGAGCGTTATCGGTCAGGACAAGTTTTTGAAAGCTTTTGAAAATATTCTTAACCACGGTGCCTATTGCCAGGGGCCGGAAACCAGAGAACTGGATGAAAAACTGGCTGCTTATTCCGACACCAAATATTGCTCAACCTGCGGTTCGGGAACCGATGCGCTGACCTTGGCCCTGATGGCCTGGGGCGTTAAGGAAGGCGATGCCGTTTTTGTATCTTCCTTTACTTTCGTTGCCTCGGCCGAAGCGCCGGTCTTGTTGGGAGCTACCCCGGTTTTTGTAGATTCCGATCCCGATACTTACAACATGGATCCCAAGGATTTGCAACGGGCGATTGACGAAGTCAAGAAAGATGGAAAACTGAATTTGAAAGCTGTGGTTGCCGTTGATATTTTCGGTTCTCCGTGCGATTACGATGCCATCATTAAAATTGCCCATGACAACGGAATGAAAGTTTTGTCTGACTCCTGCCAGTCTTACGGTTCGGTTTACAAAGGCAAAAAAGCCGGTTCAATTGCCGATATGTCCGCCACGTCTTTCTATCCGACCAAACCGCTCGGTTGCTATGGTGACGGCGGCGCCGTATTCAGCAATTCCGAAGAAGAAAACGAACTGGTTAAGTCTTGCCGTGTTCACGGTATGAGCCCCGAGGACCACTATGATAATGTCCGTTTGGGAATGACAGGCCGTATGAATTCTTTCCAGGGTGCGGTTTTGTTGCAGAAACTGACGGTGTTTGATCAGGAACTGAAAGACCGTTGCCGGGTTGCCAAACGTTATGATGATGAATTGAGCAACTATTTCGGCAAACAGAAGATTCTTGACAACTGCCAGTCGGCTTATGCTCTGTATACCGTTCATTGCGAAGAAAGAGACGAATTGATGGCCTTTTTGAAAGAAAACGGAATTCCGTGCGGGGCTTATTATCCGCGTCCGGTCAATACCCAGACGGCCTATGCCAAATGGAACACCCGCTCACTGCCGGTTTGTGAACACCTTTCCAAAACGGCCCTGTCTATCCCGATGACTCCGTATCTGGATGACGAAGATCTGGATTATGTTATTGCAAAAATGAACGAATTTGCTTCCAGAAAGATGAGCAAAGCCGCCTAAGCGGAAAGATCAGTCTCAAAAAATATACAACAACTTCCCCGGATAACTTTTTGTTAACCGGGGATTTTTTTTGTGGCTTGCGGTTTCGGGCAAGAATTCGGTGTAATAAATACGTCACAGAGGTTGCAGTTTAAATATAATTACCTATATATTAGAAATCATAATTAATCAGGACAAAGAGCTAATGAACAAAGAAATATATCCAATCCTTCCGCTGCGTGATATCGTTGTTTATCCGAAAATGATCGTGCCATTGTTTGTCGGTCGGGAGAAATCGATAAAAGCCCTGCAGTTGGCGATTGATAATGATCAAAATATTGTGCTGGCAACTCAGAAAGATGCCGCCATCGAAGATCCGGTCCCCGATGATATTTTTAGAATAGGGACGCTGGGCACCGTCGTACAGCTGGTCAGGCTGCCGGACGGAACGGTGAAGGTGTTGGTCGAAGGGCTGGAACGGGTAAAAATAGACGAGTTCATCCCCGGTGAAGGTTTTATGAAAGTGACGGTGGAAATGCTGCCGGAAGACGATGTCAACGATGTTGAAACCGAAGCGTTGGCCCGTGCGGTTCTGTCGCAATTTGAAGAATATGTCAAGTTGTCTAAAAAAGTGCCACCGGAAGTTTTAGTGTCGGTCAGTCAAATTGACGATTATAACAAACTGGCGGACACCATAGCTTCGCATCTGACGTTAAAAATTGACGAGAAGCAAATTCTTTTGGAAGGGCGTACTCTTAAAGACCGCTTCAATAAAATTCTCGAATTCATGGACAGCGAAATCACCTTGCTGGAGGTGGAAAATAAAATTAAGTCGCGCGTAAAAAAACAAATGGAAAAGAGTCAGAAAGAGTATTATCTGAACGAGCAAATGCGTGCCATTCAAAAAGAACTTGGCGACGGCGATGAGGAAAGCGAAATCGACGCCTATATGCAAAAGATCGAAAAGACCAAACTTTCCAAAGAAGCCAAAGAAAAAGCGCTTTCCGAAGTTAAAAAACTGAAAACCATGAGTATGATGTCGGCAGAAGCCACGGTCGTGCGCAACTATCTGGACTGGCTGTTGGATATTCCGTGGCATAAGCGTTCCAAAGTTAATAAGGATTTGAAAAAAGCGGCTGAGATTCTTGACGCCGATCATTACGGGCTGGAAAAGGTCAAAGAGCGGATTATCGAATATTTGGCGGTACAGTCACGGGCCGACAAGATTAAGGGACCGATTTTGTGTTTGTTCGGGCCTCCGGGCGTGGGCAAAACTTCGCTGGGTAAGTCGATTGCCCGTGCCACCGGACGCAGTTTTGTCCGCACATCGTTGGGTGGGATGCGGGATGAAGCTGAAATTCGCGGCCACCGCCGTACTTATATCGGATCAATGCCGGGAAAAATCATTAAAGGAATGAAAAAAGCCGGAACTTCCAACCCGCTGTTTTTGCTTGATGAAATTGATAAACTGGGCAGCGATTGGCGCGGTGACCCGTCATCGGCGCTGCTGGAGGTTTTGGATCCGGAACAAAACAATAGCTTTAACGACCATTATTTGGAAGTTGATTATGATTTGTCGGATGTGATGTTTGTAACCACTGCCAACAGTCTGGATATGCCGCGGCCGCTTTTGGATCGTATGGAAATCATCCGTTTATCCGGTTATACCGAAGATGAAAAAATTCAGATTGCCAAGCGCCATCTGATGCCGAAAATTTTTGCAGAAAATGCGGTTAAGCCGGAAGAACTGTTTATCAGTGACGAAGCGATCCGCGATATTATCCGTTATTATACGCGTGAAGCCGGGGTGCGTAATCTGGAACGTGAGCTTACCAACATTGCACGCAAGGCGATAAAAAATCTGTTGTTGAACAAAAGCAGCGACAAGGTGACGGTCGATGCCGCCAACCTCGGTGACTATCTCGGTGTGCGCAAATTCCGTTACGGCGAAGCGGAAGACGAAGACCATATCGGCGTCACAACCGGACTGGCATGGACCGAAGTCGGCGGAGACATCCTGTTTATCGAAGCGGTCGATATGCCCGGAAAAGGAGTGGTCAAACAAACCGGAAAACTGGGTGACGTGATGAAAGAGTCGATTGAAACCGCCTATTCTGTGGTTCGTTCTCATGCCGAAAAACTGGGAATTAAGCCGGAAGTATTTGAAAAAACCGATATTCACGTTCACGTGCCGGAAGGTGCAACTCCCAAGGACGGTCCGTCGGCCGGTATTGCCATGTATACGACTCTGGTGTCGGTTTTGACGAAAATCCCGGTACGCAAAGATGTTGCGATGACCGGTGAAATTACACTTCAGGGCAGGGTGCTGCCGATCGGCGGCCTTAAAGAAAAACTGTTGTCGGCTTTGCGTGGGGGCATTAAAACGGTTATTATCCCCAAGGATAACGAGAAAGATCTGGTCGAGATACCCGATAACGTTAAAGAAGGGCTTAAGATTATTCCGGTTTCGACAGCCGATGAAGTTTTGGAGATTGCGCTGCATCGCGAATGCAGTTGGCGGGGATAAAGCTGTTCTATTAATTGAGCCCGTTATACAAAGTCCCTATTATTAGGGGCTTTTTTTATGATAATTAATCGAAAGAATATGAAATAGTCAAAAGGGGTTTTGTTGTCTGCCTCAAAAAAAGGATTGTTTTTTTGCTATAGTCTAATGCTGATAAGAAATTTTGCAAAAAATAAATAAAATTGTTGATTTCAAATGGCTTACAATTGATTTCAGAGTAAAATTAGTGTATGCTGGCAGAGTATCAAAAAAACGATCGTTTAAATGCATTTAGATAAGGATTGTGTACAATGACTAAATATACTTTTTTGGCAATTGCGTTAACGGCAACCACTTTTTTGAGTGCACCCGCAATTGCCGCCTCTCTAACCCCGACACTCGGAGAAAACAGTGCGTTTGCGTATTCGGAGAGTTCGGAAAACGATTATAACTTCACGATGCAGGAAGCCGATGCGGACACAAAATATTATAAAATCAATCTAAAACCGGAACGATTCTCTACTTCAAAGAGCATCAGCTGGGCAGCAGTCGGCGAAGATCAGAAAGATGCTGCCGACGTAATAGAAGTTAAACTGCCGAACGATCAGGTCAAATATTTTAAATATACCTATATTCAACCCGAAGGAAGAACTGTTTACAATACCCGCCAAGATGCTCTGAACGGTGATGTTGATACCGATTTTATGAAAAGCACAATAACTAACAAAAATGGTGGCGCGATTTTCAATAATAAAACCATCGGTAATATTACCGGCGATTTTATGGGTAATTATGCTTCCTCTAATGATTATGTTTATATAGAAGGCGGTGCGATTTATAATAGCAATACTATCGGCAATATTACCGGTAATTTTATTGGTAATTACATTTATTCTAGTAGTTATGATGCTTGGGGTGGAGCACTTTCTAATAACGGTGTGATTGATAATATAACGGGTAATTTTATAGGCAATTATGCTTCCATTGATGATAACTCTAATGAGGCACGTGGTGGCGCTATTTATAATAGCAATGGTGCCGTTATCCGTAATATTACCGGTAACTTCATTGGCAACAATGCTCTTAGCATCGGCGCTTTTGGGGGGGCTATTTATAATAGCGGAAACATCGGTAATATTACCGGCGATTTTGTTGATAATATTAGTTCTTATTCTGAACGCGGCGGAGCGATTTATAACAGTGGTGTGATTGGTAATATAACGGGTGATTTTATCGGCAATGGTAAGGCGATTTCTAATAGTGGTACGATTGGCGATGTTACCGGTAATTTCATCAATAATTTTGGTGATTATTCCGGAGCAATATCCGGGAGCGGTTCTTTCAGTAATATAACCGGTGACTTTATAGGAAATTATGCACACAATGATGGTAGCCACGCTTATGGTGGTGCTATTAATAGGGACGCTGGTAGTCAGAAACTGGGAATTATTACCGGGAACTTTATCAATAACCATGTCTGGAGTAAAGGCAGTTGGGGAAATGCAGTTGGCGGTGCTATTGTAACTTTTTTTGAATCTTCTCCAACGGATATCATCGGAGATTTTATTGGTAATTATGCGGTTGCTCAACAATATGCAGTTGGCGGAGCCATTCGTGGCAGCTTTAATATGCTTAGCGGAAATTTTCTGAACAATTATGCTATTTCGGCAAATGCTTTTGCATATGGTGGCGCTATTCTGTCAAATGCTAATTTGGAATGGGACCGTTCTCTTATTTCTCCACTGACAATTGCCAGTTTAGGACATGATATTTTCTTGAGCGGTAACTATATTAAAGATCCTCGTGGTAAAATATATAATGCGGTTCATATGAATATTTTAACAGATGATGCTCAGGAACTGTTCGTTTTGGATACAACCAAGGGAGGTTCAATCATCTTTAACGATAATATTATAGGAACTCGTATACAAAATGGTGAAAATATTGATGTGTATATGTTTGTTGATCATATGATGGGTGGTGGAAATGATACCGTTGGCGAATATGAATTGCAATTTAACATGACGCTCAAAGGCAACGACACGATTGATGCCGATACCGGCACCACAACACAGTATGTGGCGATGAATAATGATATCATTAACGCTGGAGAAGTGACGGTAAGCGGCACCACCTTGCGTTTCGGTTCTTACCAGCACGAAGACCAGACGGCCAAGAACTGGGACGGCAAAGGCGCCTTTGTTGCCTCGCTGAATGAAGACGGTACCGCCAACCGCGATGCTGCCGCGGTGACTTCATTGTCACTCAACAACGCGGTGTTTGACATTGCCAACGGTTATCTGGAAACAGTGAAGCTGAAAGGCTATTCGGCAACCGACAGCTTCTTGCATCTGGATGTTGATGTTGACAATATGAAGGCAGACGAACTTCATATTGTCGGCAATGTCGAAGGCGTCACCAAAATGATTGTTCATGCATCGTCGGATGCCGATATTCGCGGTAAAGGCGGGATTTTGTTTGCACAATCAGATAACGATACAACCGGTAACGAAGGTTCGTTTGTCGTTTCACGCGTTTACCAAAGCCCGTACCTGTTTGATGTTGTTTATAACACTTACGGATTCCATGGGGATTGGTCATTAGTGATGAATGATCAGGACAATCCGGATAAATATGTTGAACCGGAAGAACCCGATGTTCCGACACCTCCGACACCGGAACTGCCGGATGTCCCGACCCCGGAGAAACCGGATATTCCGGTTAAACCGCAACCATCGGCTGATTATCGGAAAGTAGCGCCGGAAGTGATTGCCTATCAGGCACTGCCGGTGGCAGCACTGGAAC